>Ga0209474_10000008_pt1 | contig 256461 bp, 215 predicted proteins | sample GraSoiAngelo_145_FD_185902 | JGI IMG/M metagenome (GOLD analysis project Ga0209474, IMG submission 185902) | Grasslands soil microbial communities from the Angelo Coastal Reserve, California, USA - 14_1009_05_20cm (SPAdes) (version 2) | ecosystem: Environmental > Terrestrial > Soil >... | reverse complement strand
CGAGACGTGTCGGCCTCTGACGAGACGTCCGCCGCGGCCGGACACGTTGGTCCGCTCCTACTACTGAGTGCCGGATCGACGCGTGTATTTCATCACCCGCTGCGGCCCGACCTCGGCGCCGTACACATTGCCCTGCGCGTCGGCGGCGACGCCTTCGGCCGCGCTCGTGCCGCTGAAATCGGGACGCTTGCGCGTTTCGGGATCGGGGATGAAGTACTTCACGGTGCCGTCTTTCGCGCTGCCGATTCGCAGGCCGCGCCTCCAGCCATCGTGGTTGCGCGAGACCGACTCCGATTCGGAATCGGCGACGTAGATATTGTCCTGCTTGTCGATGAAGACGCCGCTCGGACGGCTGAACTGCTTCCATTCGGCGATGAACTTGCCGTCCTGATCGAAGATCTGGACGCGGTTGTTGTTGCGATCGCCGACGAAGAGGCGTCCGCGCGAATCCATCGCGAGCGCGTGCGGCTGATCGAATTCACCGGGCGCGGTGCCGAGCTTGCCCCACTCCTTGATGAACTTGCCGGCCTTGTCGAACTTCAGGACGCGGTTGTTGCCCGCGCCGTGACCCTCGGACACGAAGATGTCGCCGTTGGGCGCCACCAGCACGTCGTTCGGCTGATAGAAGTAGTCGGGCGCCGCCGCGCCGCCCGGTTTGCCGAGCGTGAGGAGCACTTTGCCGTCGGGGCTGAACTTGTACACCTGATTGCCTTTCGTCGCGCCGGGGCGCGGCCCGATCGGTCCGCTCGGCGCAGGCGCGGTCGGCGCGGCTCCGGCGCCCGCTTCGCGTCCGCGTCCGCCGCCGGCGCCGCGCGCCGGTACCGGCGCGTTGTCCTGACCGTCGGTCACCCACACGTTCCCGTCGCGGTCGACGAAGATGCCGTGCGGAAAGATCAGCATGCCGGCGCCGAAGCTCTTGATCAATTTGCCCGACGCGTCAAAGTGCAGCACGGGATCGGAAGACGACATCTCTCCGGTCGCGCGATCGAGACAGCTATTTGCGGCGCAGCGCTCGGCGACCCAGATCGTCCTGCCGTCCTTGTCGATCTCGATCGCGCTCGTCGAACCCCACTTGCGTCCCTCGGGCAGCTTGAAATAGTTCTCGACGCTCCCATATGGGTTCGGCAGATCATTGGTCGGCGCGACGTCGTTCTGTGCTGCGAGCGCGGCGCCCGCGAGCACAACGATGGCGGCCGACAATTTCACATATGACTTCACAATGGCCCTCCTCAACAAACGCTTGGGCAGGCCTAAAGGCCCGCGTTGCGCCTCGCAACGGCTCAAGGCTGTCACGCGGAGACGCGCTCGCGGCGTACACCGCTCGCGCGTATCCAGAACAGAACGTCTCAGCGCATGTCATAAGTGCATCGGGCTGCTGTCACAACCGTGGGCGCAGCCCTTAGCGCTGCCGCGGCGGGATTATACTCGCGGAATGAGGCGTTTGACGGCGGCCGCGCTGGTCGCCGGACTCGTCGCGGCGACGGCGGCCGCGCAGGATTTCGGCTTCCGCGGCTTCGGTTTTCGCGGACGGTTTCAGATTTATCCCAATACCGCGTACGACGGGCGATTCACGTTCGTGCGCATCCGCTATACGCATCTGCCCGGCGGCAACTGGTACGGCGGATGGCCGGCCTGGTCGCACGGCTATCCGCTCGCCGAGCAGAACCTGATGAAGATCATGAACGAGGTGAGCTACCTCAATCCGCACATGGAGGAGATCAACGAGCTCACGTTCGACGATCCGGAGCTCTTCAAGTACCCGGTCGCCTACGTCATCGAAGTCGGCTGGTGGGACATGAGCGATCGCGAAGCCGAAGGCCTGCGAACGTACTTGCGGAAGGGCGGCTTCGTCATCGTCGACGACTTCAAGGTGCGCGGCGGCGGGTTCGGACGATTTGACGGCTCCGGCGGGTGGGACGTCTTCGAGGCGAACATGCGGCGCGTGCTGCCCGACGTGCGTTTCTTCGAGATGTCGGCGTCACACCCGATCTATCACTCCTTTTTCGAGATCGACGACCTGAACATCGTGCCCCAGGCCTACGTCGCCGGCACGCCGATCTTCCGCGGCGTGTACGAGGACAACGATCCGACCAGGCGCCTGCAGATGATCATCAACTACAACACCGACATCTCGCAGTTCTGGGAATGGTCGGGCACGGGCCTGCGTCCGATCGATCAGACGAATGAAGCGTACAAGCTGGGAGTCAACTACATCATCTACGGCTTGACCCATTAGTAGCCACGAAAACACGAAACCCACGAAAATCCTGAACACACGTGGTCATCGTGCTGCGACGTTCTGTTCTAGATACGCGCGCGGGCTACGGCCCGCGTTCTGTTCTAGATACGCGCGCGGGCTACGGCCCGCGCGCGTCAGCGCGTGGGGGCCCCACGCGAATTAAGAAATGTAGGCAGCCCTCATTGCCGCTCGGGCGGCACCGACAGCTCCGCGGCATTACCGAGACCTGCCGCCACTTCCGGCAGGACGCCCATCCTTATATATATGGGGCGCACGGCCGCCCGGATCGCCGGGAGGCCCGACGCGAACCACGCGCCGCCCGCGATGCAGCAGATGCCGCCGATGAGCAGGGTGTGAGGCGCCCCGATGCGCGACGACAGCGAGCCGGCGATCAGGCTGCCGAACGGCGCTGTTCCAAGAAACGCCATCATATAGAAGCTCATCACGCGTCCGCGTTTCTCGTCGTCCACGATCGTCTGCAGAATCGTGTTGCTCGACGCCATCTGCACCATGAAACCGAAGCCCGCGACGACGAGCGACGGAACGGCGAGCCACAACACGCGTGAGAAGGAGAAGGCGATTAGACCGGCGCCGAACAGCGCGGTGGCGATCGGGATGACGCGACCGAGGCCGACGACCGTCTTGCGCGCCGCGAGCCACAGCGCTCCTGCCAGCGCTCCGCAGCCCGACGCGGTCATGAGGAGGCCGAGCGTGTGCGGACCGCCCTGGAAAACGCTCGCGGCGAAGATCGGCATCAGCACGGTGTACGGCACCCCGACGAGGCTGACGATTGCGAGCAGCAGGATCACCGCTCGAATCGGCGCGAAGCCGAACGCGTAGGTGAAGCCTTCCTTGAACTGCTGCAACGCCCGTCCCCGCCCGGACGAGGGCGCGACCCGCGCGATACGCATCATCAGCAGGGCGACGATGACGGCGACGTAGCTCACACCGTCGATGGCGAAGCACCAACCCTCGCCGGCTGCCGCGATGATGACGCCGGCGATCGACGGTCCAATCAGCCGCGCCACGTTGACCATCGACGAGTTCAGCGCGATGGCGTTTGCCAGATCCTCCTTGTTCTCGATCATCTGGATGAGGAACGACTGGCGCGCCGGCATGTCGAACGCGTTCACCAGCCCCTGCACGATGTTGAGCATGACGACCGCCTCGATCGTCACGCGTCCCGACAGCGTCAGCGCGGCAAGCGCGAACGACTGCAGCATCGCGAACGTCTGCGTCAGCACGAGGAGCCGATGCCGGTTCCACCGATCGACGACGATGCCGGAGAACGGACCGAGCAGGAAGGCGGGGAACTGACCGGCGAAGCCGACGACGCCGAGCAGCCACGCTGAGCCGGTGAGGCGGTAGACGAGCCAGCTGGTCGCGGTCGTGGTGATCCAGGTGCCGACGAGCGACAGAATCTGGCCGGCGAAAAACAGTCGATAGTTACGATAACGAAGCGCGCGCAGCACGATCGATTGTCCTCAGCCCAGACCGCCAACGTACACCAAGGGGAATTCTGCGTCCAAGCTGCGTCGTTCGTATCTATTGCATCTTTATTACAAGGATGTGGCGGAAGTCCGACGAGCGCCGACACCACCGCCCCCTCGCTCTCGACGGTCAACGCGAGCGTCTCGAGCGGTACGATTACCCTCAACGTCGACGCCAGCTCGCCGCTCTCGTCGGTCGGCAGCGCGGCGCTCGTCCAGACGTCGAGCGGCAACTTCCTCGTTTCCCACTCCGCAGTCGACACGTTCGTCGCGCTCACCGCTGTCTGCACGCACGAGGGATGCACGGTGAGCGGTTTCCAGAACGACCGCTACGTGTGCCCCTGCCACGGATCGCAGTTCAGGACGAGCGGCGCCGTCGCACAGGGGCCCGCCCCGTCTCCGCTGCGGCAGTTCACGACGCGGCTGAGCGGCACCACGCTGACGATCGTCGTCGCGTGACGAACCGGCGGCCGGTGCGGCATGATGGTGCTCATGCCGCCGCGCTGCGACACGCTCCTCATCAACGCAACGCTGCTGACGCTGGATCGATCGTTCACCATCCATCGATCCGGCGCGGTCGCGATCGCCGGAGATTCGATCGCCGCGGTCGGCCCGGGCGCTGAGACGTACGCCGCCGCCGACACGATCGATTGCGGCGGCCGCGTCGTCATGCCCGGCCTCGTCAACGCCCATACCCACGTGCCGATGACGCTGCTGCGCGGGTTGGCCGACGATCTGCGCCTCGACGTGTGGCTCATGGGCTACATGATGCCGGTCGAGCGCGAGTTCGTCAGCCCCGACTTCGTGCGGCTCGGCACGCGGCTCGGCTGCGCCGAGATGATCCGCTCCGGCGTGACGTGCTTCGCCGACATGTATTACTTCGAGGAGGCGATCGCCGAAGCGACCGCCGAGGCGGGGATGCGCGCGCTGTGCGGCCAGACCGTGCTTCGCTTTCCGACGCCCGATGCGACGAGCTACGAGGACTCGCTCGCGCGCGCGCGCGACTTCATCGAACGCTGGCGCGGACATCCGCTCGTCGTGCCGGCGCCGGCGCCGCACGCGCCCTACACGTGCACGCCCGACATCCTTCGGTCGTGCGCGGAGCTCGCCGCGGAATTCGACGTACCGCTCCACATCCACCTGTCGGAAACGGCGCTCGAAGTGGAGGCGTCGCGGCGCGTGCACGGCATGCCCGTCGTGCCGTGGGTGAAGAAGCAGGGGCTGTTCGGCGCAAAGGTGCTCGCCGCCCACTGCGTGCACGTGGACGACGGCGAGATCCGCGCGCTGAAGAATTTCGACGCGGGCGTCGCGCACAATCCGACGAGCAATCTGAAGCTCGGGGCCGGCGTCGCGCCGGTCGCGCGGATGCTCGAGCTCGGCCTGAGCGTGGGCATCGGCACCGATGGCGCCGCCTCGAACAACGATCTGGACATGTTCGAGGAGATGCGCCTCGCGGCGCTGCTCGCCAAGGGGATCGGCGGCGATCCGACGGCGCTGCCGGCGCGCGACGCGCTCGCGATGGCGACGCGGCTCGGCGCCGCCGCCATGCACATGGAGCACCTCACCGGATCGCTCGAAGCGGGCAAGCGCGCCGACCTCATCGTCGTCGACCTGAGCCCGGTGCACAACGTGCCGGCGTTCGCGCGCGATCCGAACGCCGTCTACGCGCAGATCGTGTACGCCGCGAAGTCGACCGACGTCGTGGATGTGATGTGCAACGGCCGGTGGCTGATGCGGGATCGGGCGCTGCTGACGCTCGACGAAGCGGCGCTGCGCGCGGCGGCGCGCGGCGAGGCGGCGCGCATCGACACGTTTCTCAGCAGCCGCGAGGTGAACGTTCTGCAGAAGCTCGTCGCGGTCGGCGGCGCCGTCGAGCAGGAGAGCTTCGAAGTTCAGGTGAAGGCGCGCGTGCCGTCCGAGTCGCAGGTGCTGTCGGTCATCAAGAGCAAACAGCTCACGGTGGTGCGCTCGAGCCATTACCACCAGTTCGACACGTACTGGTCGTTCGAGGATCCGGATCAGGGATGGCTTCGCTACCGCGAGGACGAGTTCCTCGACGCGGTCGGCGAGGCGACGTCGGCGCGCACGCGGCTGACGCTCACCGGCCGGACGCGCGAGGAAGCGTTCGGCGCCGTGTTCCTCTCCCGCTCGCGATGGTTCGCGCCGGCCACCCATTCGGCGCGCTTCTACCGCGAGTACTTCCGGCCCGCCGCCGAACACGTCGTCGAGAAGGATCGCCGCCGCTGGCTCGTCGCGTACCGCGGCGTGGAGTTCTACGTTCACCTCGATCGGCTGACGAACCCGGCGAGCGACGGGTACTTCGTCGAGGTGAAGTCGCGCACCTGGTCGCGCCGCGACGCGCAGGACAAGGCGGCGGTCATCAGCGAGCTGCTCGCGCTGTTCGGCACCAGTCCGGACGACACCATCAGCGACGGCTATGTGGAGCTGGCCGCCGGGCGCTGACGGTTCCGCTCGGCTGAAAGCCTCGCGCTACACCACTCTCTCGCGCTACACCATTCTTATGTAGCGCGAGCCTTTCAGGCGAGCGACCCGACACGGTATCCTGTACGTGTGAAGCCGATGCTCGCCGCCGCCCTCGTGCTGTCGCTCGCTGCGGCGGCCTACGCGCAGCGCGGCTTCGGCGGATTCGGCGGCCGCTGGGTCCCCTTCAAGATCGAACCGAACGCACAATACGACGGACGCTTCACCTTCGTGCGGGTGAAGTACGAGACGGCGCCGGGCGGCTACTGGTGGCGCGGGCTGCCGTCGTGGGCGCACGGCTATCCGATCGCCGAGCAGAACCTGATGCGAATCATGAACGAGGTCAGCTATCTCGGCGCGCACGACGAGACGATCAACACGCTGACGCTCGACGATCCCGAGCTGTTCAAGTATCCGGTCGCGTACATCATCGAGGTGAGCTGGTGGACGCTCACCGATCGCGAAGCCGCGGCGCTGCGCAGTTACATCGAGAAGGGCGGCTTCGTCATCGTCGACGACTTCAAGCAGCCCGGCGATTTCGGCAGCCCCGGGTGGGAGCCGTTCGAGGCGAACATGAAGCGCGTGCTGCCGAACCTGCGCTTCTACGAGATGCAGCCGACGCATCCCATCTTCCATTCGTTCTTCGAGATCGACGACCTCGAGATCGTGCCGCAGGCGTACAACTACGGCAAGCCGATCTTCCGCGGCGTCTACGAGGACAACGATCCGAACAAGCGGCTGCAGATGATCATCAACTACAACACCGACGTGTCGCAGTTCTGGGAGTGGTCCGGCACGGGATTCCGTCCGATCGATCAGACGAACGAAGCATACAAGCTCGGCGTCAACTACATCGTCTACGGCCTGACGCACTGAAGGATTCCCGTCGACGTACTCCTCAAACACGACGACTGAACGCGCACATGTGACGTGGCGTGTGTGCCTTGCGCCATGGCCCATCGGTGCGCGTTGAAAACTGTTTCGCCACCTTCGTTCTTCGCACCGCGCGCAGCGTGACCATCACGATGCAGTTCCGCGACTGGGGCGGCATGTTCATGGAGCATTGCCACAACACGACGCACGAAGACAATTCCATGCTGCTGCGGTGGGAGATCAACGACGCCGGCGGCGCGTTCCTGAAACCGCTTCCCACGCCGATCGCGAAGGTGACGGGGGTGACGTACGAAGAAGATCCATTCGAGATTCTTCCGTAAGCGGCGCGCAGGGATGAGGAGACCGACGATGCGACGGAAGATCACAGCCACGATCGCGGCGGCCGCTGCCTTGTGGCTGAGTTGTCTGGTGAATGCTTCGTTCGAGTCGGCCGCGGCCGCGGCCGACGACTCGCGCTGGGGCGCCGATTTCTTCCCGAACGTGACGTTCACAACGCATCAGGGAAAATCGGTTCGGTTCTACGACGATCTCATCAAGGGGAAGATCGTTGCCGTGGATCTCATCTACACGACGTGCAAGTACGCGTGCCCGCTCGAGACGGCCCGCCTCGCGCAGGTGCAGCGGCTGCTCGGCGATCGCATGGGGCGCGACGTGTTCTTCTACTCGATCACGATCGATCCCGATCACGACACGCCCGCGGTGCTCGCGGAATACGCGGAGAAGTACCGCGCCGGTCCGGGCTGGCTGTTCCTCACGGGGGCGAAGGCGGACATCGAGCTCGTTGGCAGGAAGCTCGGAATTTACGCGGGTCCGGATCCCACGAACGCGGATGGCCATGGTCCCTATCTGCTCGTTGGCAATCAGGCGACGGGTCAATGGATGCGGAACTCGGCGACCGACAACCCGAAGTTCATCGCGAGAACGATCGGCGAGTGGATGGACAGCTGGCACACGCTGGCGAACGACGCGTTGAAATCGTCTGCGGCTGCGCCGGTGCGGACGTTCAACAAAGGCGAGTACACATTCGCCTATCACTGCGGCGCTTGCCACGGCGTCGGGAATGCGACGACGCGGCTGGGTCCGGATCTCGCCGGCGTCACCGGCAGGCGCGATCGCGACTGGCTGCGTCGTTTCATCACGGCGCCCGATAAGATGAACGCGGACGGCGATCCGATCGCGCTGGCGCTGCGCGCGGAGTATCGACAGGTGCGGATGCCGAACCTCAAATTGAACGACGAGGATGTTTCAGCGGTCATCGACTATCTGGAAGGACAGAACCGGGCTGCGCAGCAGGCGCCGCCGCCGGGGCCTGTCGCGGCGACGGCCTCGAGTAGACCGGCGGCCGAGGCGCTCACCGCGATCGTCAATGCGTACCTTCGGATTCAACAGGCGCTGCACGCTGACGCGACCGAACGAATCCGTGAGCCTGCAGGCGTGATTGAAACCGAAGCGAGAAACCTCGCATCGGTGGGCGAACCAATTCGAACATCGGCTGCCGCGTTACGCGTGCGGACGATCTCAAAGTGGCCCGTGCGGCGTTCGGGACACTCGGCGACGCGATCATGTCGTACGTCGAGGCGTCTGGGTCGAGCTATGGCGAGGGCGTCACCGCGGCATTCTGTCCGATGGTGCAGAAATATTGGCTGCAGCGAGGCGACACGATTCAGAATCCGTTTTACGGTAAAGCGATGTCGGACTGCGGCCGGATCGTGCGATGAATTGTTGAACTCGTTTACGATCGCATCAGCTCAGTCATAGAAAAATACAAGCGCATACATTTCAGTGTGCCATCGCCGATGGCGGAGCCATGGATGCGCGTCGGCTTTCGCTACGCTCGCGCGATGCACGGCGTTTCTTGACCGCTGCCTTGCTCGCTGATGCCGCCGCGTGTTAATCAACGTACATCACGACAAAGAGGATGTCGTGATCACGACAAAGAGGATGTCGTGATCGATCGTTGGCGCAGATGGTTCTCGCCTGCGTTCGCTAAATAGCTTCCACGACCGGTCAGCATCGGTCCGTTGATGATCGTCGCGCGCCCGCGCGGTCGTCCGGCAACGCGCTCGCTGCTGCGCGGCGTGCGCCTCGTCGACATGAGCTTCCTCTGTCGAAGCTCGTGATGTTTTCTCACGCGTTAGTGGCAGGGACGTGTTGATTTTCCTTCCGCCCCAATCGAGCCAGTGCCATCGCCTGACGGTGTGGCTCGCCTTCATGAAATGAAAGGAGCAGGGAGTAATGGCTGAAATATTTCTGTCGCCGAAAGCGTCGAAGGCTCGAGTGAGGGCTGCCGAGAATGCAAGGAGAAACCGCGCAGAGATCGTCCGGGAGTTCTCGTGGGGTCGCGTCACGCGACGCGAGCTGATCAAGATGGGACTGATCACGAGCGCCGGCTTGCTCGTACCGATCGGCGGTCTGAACCCGTTCGTCTCCAGCGCGTCGGCGGACGACAGTGGCATCCCGCGCAGTCCGCTGTTCGGATGTCAGCCGTTCACGCAGCCGATGCCGCGCTTCGACGTGCTGCCCCGCAATCCGGTGCCGGTGCTGAATCCCCAGCCGACCGCGCTGTCCAACCAGACCAAGCAGCCGGTGAATGCGCTGCTCGGCGGCGGGACCGGCCCGGTCGAAGGGCGCCCTCCGGGCGCCGTGTGGGCGCATCAGCGCTTCACGGAGTTCCCGCCGGCGATTGCCGTCCAGACCACTCAGGCGCCGGGGACAACGAACGTCGCCTACAATCCGCAGGTTTCGTCGAGCCAGAACTCCGGCATCGATCCAGGCCAGCCGATACCAGTCCGGTTCCACCCCGGCATGCCCATTCAGAACGGCAACGCCGTGTGGACGTTCAATGGCACGCTTCCGCCGAAGCTCATACAGGTGCGATACGGCGAGCCGGTGCTCTTCCGGCACCGTAACGGGCTTCCGTTCGACGTCCGCGCCAACGGCGGCTTCGGGCGGTACACGATTTCGACGCACCAGCACAACGGCCATCACGGCGCCGAGAACGACGGTTTCACCGGCGCGTATTTCTTCCCCGGCCAGTTCTACGACTATCACTGGCCGATCGTGCTCGCAGGCCACTTTTCGGTAAACACCGCGGCCACCGATCCGCGAGCCAGTTCGCCTGCCGACGACGGCACGCTGAACAACGTGGCGGGCGACTGGCGCGAGACGATGAGCACGCACTGGTTCCACGATCACATGTTCAGCTTCACGTCGCAGAACGTCTACAAGGGCAACGCCGCGATGTTCAACATCTACAGCGGGCTCGATCGCGGCGCCGAGGACATCGTCGAGGACGTGCTGTTCCCGGACGGCTCGCACGGCCCCGTGAATCTGCGGCTGCCGAGCGGCCGCGCAGACGTGAGCGGCAAGAGCTGGGGCAACCTCGATTACGACGTGAACCTGATGCTCGCCGACAAGGCCTTCGACCAGAACGGTCAGCTGCTCTTCGATATCTTCAACTTCGACGGATTCCTCGGCGACGTCATGACCGTCAACTTCGCGTACAAACCGTATTTCCACGTGGAGCGCCGCAAGTACCGCTTCCGGATCCTCAACGCCGCCGTGGCGCGCTTCTTCAAAGTGGCGCTGGCCAACGCGGCTGGCGTCGCGCAGCCCATCGTGCAGATCGCGAACGACGGCAATCTGCTGCCGAATCCGGTGACGCTGCTGGCGCTCGACGAGCAGGGCATCGCCGAACGGTATGACATCGTGATCGACTTCTCCAAGTACGCGATCGGAGACAGGCTCTACCTCGTGAATCTGTGCGAGCACAAAGACGGCAAGGGGCCGTCAGCCGATCTGACAATGGCCCAGGCGCTTTCCGGTCAATCCAGCGATCCGTGCGTCGGACAATTCCTCCAGTTCATTGTCGTGCGCGACCCTGCGCAGCCTGACGTCAGCCAGGTTCCGGCCACGTTGATTCCAAATCCCGACCTCAGCGCCATTCCCATCGCGCGAACGCGCACATTCGTGTTCGGAGACGATGCGAAGCAGGAGCGCACCGCTGTTCCCGCGTTCGGCGGGCCCTGGGGAATCTCGACCAATGGTGGAGAGAAGCTGGATGCGGATTACGGTCGGATTTCAGCCGCGCCGCGATTCGGCACCCGCGAAGTGTGGACCCTGATCAACGACGGCGGCGGATGGGACCACCCGATTCATATCCATTTCGAAGAGGGGCAGATCCTCGCGCGTAACGGCAGCGCGGCGAACGTGCCCGCGTGGGAACGAGGGCGCAAAGACGTGTACCGGCTGCATCCCGATGGCAGCGTGACCATCACCCTGCAGTTCCGCGACTGGGGCGGAATGTTCATGGAGCACTGTCACAACATGACGCACGAGGACAACGCCATGCTGCTCCGGTGGGAGATCGACGACGCGGGTGGTGCGTTCCTGGCGCCGCTGCCGACGCCGATTCCGACGCCGCAGGGCGTGAAATTCGAAGATCCGTTCGAGATCATTCCGTAAGCGCCGGGCTCGGATCGGGAGGACGGACAATGCGATGGAAAATCGCAGCCACGATCGCGGCGGCCGCGGCCTTGTGGCTGAATTCATTAGTGAATGCACCGTACACGTCGGCTGCGGCCGCAGCCGGCGACACCCGCTGGGGCGCCGATTTCTTCCCGAACGTCACGTTGACGACGCACCAGGGCAAGACGGTGCGCTTCTACGACGACCTCGTGAAAGGAAAGATCGTCGCGATCGATCTGATCTACACGACCTGCAAATACGCCTGCCCGCTCGAGACCGCGCGGCTGGCGCAAGTGCAGCGACTGCTCGGCGATCGCATGGGTCGCGACGTCTTCTTTTACTCGATCACGATCGATCCCGATCACGATACGCCGGCCGTCCTCGCGGAGTACGCCGAAAAGTATCACGCGGGGCCTGGCTGGTTATTTCTAACCGGTGCGAAGGGCGACATCGAGCTGATCGGCCGAAAGCTCGGGCTGTACACGGGACCTGATCCGAGGAACCCAGACGGGCATGTCCCGTACTTGCTGGTCGGGAACCAGGCGACGGGCCAATGGATGCGGAACTCGGCCGTCGACAACCCGAAGTTCATCGCGAGGACGATTGGCCAGTGGATGAACAGCTGGCAGACTCCCCCGGGCGACGCGCTGAAATCGTACGCGGAGGCGCCGGCGCGGACGTTCGACACGGGTCAATACACGTTCGTCTATCACTGTTCCGCCTGCCATGCGATTGGAAGCGGGCAAGCTCGCATCGGTCCGGATCTCGCGGGCGTCACCAGCCGCCGCGATCGCGACTGGCTCCGTCGTTTCATTGCAGCGCCAGACAAGATGAACGCCGACGGCGATCCGATCGCGGTGGCGCTGCGCGCCGAGTATCGTGAGGCGCGGATGCCGAACCTCAAATTGAACGATGACGATGTCTCGGCAGTCATCGACTATCTGAGCCGCGCCGGCCAGGAGGCATCGCCGCAACCGCGTGCCGCGACGACCGCGTCGAGCAAAACGGCCGCGGACCCGACGGCGATCGTCGAGGCGTACCTTCGGATTCAACAGGCGCTGCACGCGGACGCGACCGAACGAATCCATGACGACGCGCGCGCGATCGCAACCGAAGCGGGTCATCTCGGATCGGCAGGCGAGCCGATTCGAATGTCCGCCGGCGCTCTGGTGCGCGCGACCGATCTGCCGGCAGCGCGTGCGGCGTTCGGCACGCTGAGCGACGCGATCATCGACTACGTCAAGACGTCTGGCTCGAGCTACGGCGACGGCGTCACCATCGCATTCTGTCCGATGGCGCAGAAGTATTGGCTGCAGCGGGGCGACACCGTTCAGAATCCGTTCTACGGCAAAGCGATGCCCGACTGCGGCCGGATTGTTCGATGAACGTGTGGGGACCGACGTTTTCTTAACGCGGCGGGGACCCACCCCCGCCGCGCAGACGCGCTCGCGGCGTAAACCGCTCGCGCGTATCAAGAACAGAACGTCACCGATCCGTACTTGGTCCGGTCCCCCGCAGGGACAGTTGTCGGCGACGTTCTGTTCTGGATACGCCCTCGCGCTACGGCGCGAGGGCGTCAGCGCGTGGGGGTGGGCCCCACGCGTTAAGAAAATGTGATTACATGCGCGTATGCCCGATCACGCGGTGCTGGCGACGGTGGCGGACCAGCCGGGAATCCTGCATGGCTTGACAAAGGTCCTCGCGGCGCACGATGCGAACATCACGTACGTCGACATCGTCCGTCCGCTGGATCGCGATCCGCAGGTGTATCTGGAGTTCGCGACCGAGCGCGCGATCGAGACGGTCGTCGCCGACATGCGGGCGGTCGCCGGAATCAAGAGCGTCGAGCCGACGCCGTCGTTCGCGAAGATCTACGGCAAGCGGATCATCATCATGGGCGGCGGCGCGCAGGTCGGTCAGGTCGCGATGGGCGCGATCAGCGAGGCCGACCGCCACAACATCCGCGGCGAACGAATCTCGGTTGATACGATTCCGCTCGTCGGGGAGCAAAACCTCGCCGCCGCCGTCCGCGCCGTCGTTCTGCTGCCGCGCGTGCGCCTCCTCGTGCTCGCCGGTTCGCTGATGGGCGGCGACATCACGAACGCCGTCGAGGAAGTGCGCGCGAAAGGGCTGCGCGTCATCTCCCTCAACATGGCCGGCAGCGTGCCCGACGCCGCCGATCTCGTCGTGTCCGATCCGGTCCAGGCGGGCGTGATGGCGGTAATGGCCGTCGCCGACACCGCGAAGTTCGACATCGTGCGCCAGGAGAAGCGGCGATACTAAGAACAGAACGTCGCCAACTTTGCTCCCTGCGCGTGGAGGGTGAATCTCGTATTGGTGACGTTCCGTTCTAAATACGCGCGAGCACTACGGTGCGAGCGCGTCTGCGCGGCAGGGGTGGGGCCCCGCCGCGAAAAAAAAACGTGGGGCCCCCGCCGCGAACTAATTGTGGTTGAGCGGTCTGATCCGGTCGAGCACTTCGAGAGAGGCGCGTTCGGTTCCTTCGGCACGCCCCAGCATGATCTGATTCGTTCGGTACTGCGACTGGACGCGGTCTCGCCAGTTGGCTTCGGCCGCGAGCCCCGCGCCATCCGATCGCCGCAGAACCGGCGCCGCCGTTCGCCGCAGTCCTTCGGCCCGCAGGCGCCAGCTCTCATAGCGCAGCCTGACGTATTCCTGCGCGTCGACCATCAGGACCTGATGATCTTTGGGGATGCCGGTGATCGCGGCGAGCCGCGCGCCCGCCTGGTGCAGCTCGGGCATGATCTTCAGCTCGATCAAGTCGGCCAGCATTGACGCGCTGATCTGGTTCTTCCTGTAGCGCGTTTCGGCGCTGCGGTACACGGGCGCCGTCTGATCCTCGATCGCGATCACGCGCGCGATTTCAGGACGCACGTCGGCGATGCCGCGCAGCGGCACGGCGGCGACCATCGCGATGACGAGCGCGCCGCCCGACATCGCGCCGAGCAGCCGCGGCGCAGGCTGGCGGTCGCCGGCGCCGCTGGTCAGCACGAGGCCCGATCCGAAGCCGATGACGAACGCGATGAACTCGGCGGCGGTGCCGACGTTGTCGTTGTTCGCGTTGTACAGAACGAAGATCACAGCGGCGGGAAGAATCCGCTTGACCGCGACGAGCGGGATCGGCACCGGCGATGGCCGGAAGAGATCCCAGATGCAGCAGGCGATCAGCAGACCGTAAAGGCCGAAGATCGCGCCCGATGCGCCGGCGCTGACTGTCACCGGATTCGCGACGATGGTGACGAGACACGCAAAGATGCCCGCGGTCAAATACATCGACACCAGCGCGAGACGGCCCACGACGCGCTCGAGCACGAGACCGAGCTGCGTCACGCCGGCGACGTTCACGAGCAGCGCGAGCAATCCCGGCTGCACGAACATCGACGTCAGCAGGCGCCACCACTCGCCGTTCGTCGTGCGCGGACCAAATGTCGCGCCCCACGAGACGAGCGTCTCCGGGTCGGAAATTGCGCCGCGGCCGAAGACCATCGCGAGAAACACGGCCACGTTGAGCGCGACGATCGCAAGCGTCGCGATCGGCCAGCGCACGCGCGCGCGCAGCGCGTCGTGAAACGGCCGGCACTCCTCGAGGTTGCGCGCCGCGACCGCCCGCGCGTTCAGCAGAAGGCCGCGCAGCGCCCGAATCAGCCGCAGCCGTTCTTCAGGCGTCGACGCCTTGAATGCGAGAGCTGCGATAACGATGAAGACAACGACCCAACCCACGCATACCACAAGGTCAAGAGGTGTGCCATGCGTGTCTGCGGATTCAGGAGAGATTCGGCACCGGCGCCGCGGGCGCGACGCCGGTCGATTTCAAGAGTCGGATTGGCCGACCAGGATTGTAAACGTCAGCATTTGAACAGGCGCACGAACAACGGCGGTTGATTGCCGCTGCCCGCGGACGCCGATGCCGTCGCCCCGTTCGAATCGGTGACCGTCAGCGTGACCGACAATGGCTGCGACGCGCCCTCGGTCGTGCTCTGCGGGCCGCCGCAGGTCCACGTGAACGAGAACGCGCTGTTGCCGCCGCTCTGGCTGAACGTCCTGACGTCGCCGTCGGTGAACTGTACCGCCCAGTCGAACTTCACGAGCCCGTTCGTGCCGAGCGGGAATGACGTCGATTCCAGAACGCACGTGCTGCCGGTGCTGCTCGTGATTCGGCACTCGGTGGCCGGACTCGCGCCGCTCACCGCCGGATCGCGCATGCGGAACGAAACCGAAATCGTGGCTCCGCCTCCGGCCGACTGATTAACGGTGACCGTCTGTCCGCCAATCGTCACCGTACCTGTTCGCGCTGCGCCGGTGTTCGCCGCGACCGACGCCGAGAGCGTTCCGCTGCCGGTGCCGGACGCCGCGGACGTGATCGTGATGAACGACGCGTTGCTCGTCGCCGTCCAGTTGCACGTGCTTCCTGCGCCAACCGTGACGACGATCGTCGCGCCGGCGCCGGCGACCGAAAAACTCGTCGGCGACACGGTGATGCTGCACGGTCCCACGGTGCGAAACGTCTCGGTCGACGAGTAAGCGCCCGTCGTCGTCCCATCGGTCGCGCGCGCATGCCAGTACCACAACACGTCCGGACCGAGGTCCCGATTCACCTGCCAGCTCGTCGTGCCGCCACCTTCGGCGATGCCATCGACGGTGAACGTGCGCACGGGATCGTTGGGGAAGGTCGGCAGGTCAGAAATTTCGAAGCGATAGGTGACGGTGCCGACGGTGCCGCTCGCGGTCGCGTTGTTGACGACGAGCGTCGGCCGCGTGTCGGTCACGGTTTGTCCACCGATCGGTGCGTTCGCCGTCGGCGCGGTCAGGCTGCCTGCCGACGTCGGTCCTGCGGCGCTCTGCGAAACGGTGAACGAAGTGCCGCTGATGGTGAGCGTGGCGGTTCGCGACGCGCCGGTGTTCGCCGCGACCGTGAAGCTCACGGTGCCGTTGCCGCTGCCCGACGCGCCGCTCGTGATCGTCACGAACGTCGCGCTGCTGGTCGCGGTCCACGTGCAGCCGGTGCCTGCCGTCACGGGCACCGAGCCGGTGCCGCCCGCGGCGGCGAACGACGATGCGCTGATCGTGCCGGCTGTCACCGTGCACGACGGCGTCGTCGGCGTGTTGGCGTTGTTGTTCTTGGTGCACGCGGCCGCCAGCGCAAGCACGGCAGCCGCCGCCACGAGTCGGCGATCCGCAATCTGCATGCGCGCAAATATATACTGAGTCCGTTCACGGGCGGGAGATGCCAAATGAGTGAAATTGCATTGAACGTGAATGGAAGTTCGCATCGCCTCGACGTCGATCCGACGACGCCACTGCTGTACGTGCTCAGTGATGATCTCGGGCTCCGCGGGCCGAAGCTCGGCTGCGGTCTCGGCCAGTGCGGCGCGTGCACGGTCATCGTCCGCGGCCGCGCCGTCCGTTCGTGCGTGACGCCGGTCGGCACGGTCGCCGGCGCGGAGATCACGACCCTCGAAGGGCTGGGGACGGCGGAGAAGCCGCATCCTTTGCAGCAGGCATTCATCGACGAACAGGCGGCGCAGTGCGGCTTCTGCCTGAACGGCGTGATCCTGACGGCGAAGGCGTTTCTCGATCAGAAGCCCAAGGCCACCGATGCGGAGCTCCAGCAGGGGCTTGGGAGCGTGTTGTGCCGCTGCTTCACGCACGTCCGCATGCTGCGGGCGATCAAGAAGTATCAGGAGAAGCGGGCATGACGACGAAAATACCCACCGCCGTCGACCGCCGTGCGTTCCTGCAGATGTCGGGCGCGCTCGTCGTGAGCTTCAGCGCCGCATCGATCCTCGACGCCGCCGACGTCGTGCAAGGCCCGTTCGACACGCGCGGGTCGCACGTCGATCCGACGCAGCTCGATTCGTGGCTCGCCGTCGGCGCCGACGGCGGCGTCACCGCGTATACCGGCAAGTGCGAGTTCGGCCAGGGCATGTACACGGCGCAGATTCAGCTCGTCGCCGAGGAGTTGTCGGTGCCGGTCTCGCGGGTGAAGCTCATTCAGTGCGACACGTCGATCTGTCCCGACCAGGGAACCACGTCCGGGAGCCAGTCGACGCCGACCAACTTCAACGAGCGAAACCTGGCGCAGGCCGCCGCGACAGCTCGTGAAGCGCTGCTGCGCCTCGCGTCCCAACGGCTCGGCGTCCCGGTCGATCGGCTTTCGGCGAGCGACGGTGTTGTCGGCGTCAAAGGCGATACCGGCAAACGCGTCAGCTACGGCGAGCTCGTTGGCGGCAAACGGTTCGACGTCACCGTGAACGCGCACGCCCCGCGCAAGGCGGTCGCCGACTGGAAGGTGATGGGGACGCCGGTGCCGCGCGTCGACATGACGGAGATGGCGACAGGCACGTTCGAGTTCGTCCACAACGTCCGCGTTCCAGGAATGCTGCACGGCCGCGTCGTCCGCCCGGCGTCTGTCGGCGCAGCGGTCGCGAGCGTCGACGAGGCTTCGGTCCGCGGCATGCCTGGACTGGTGAAAGTGGTCGTCCGCAAGAACTTCGTCGGCGTGGTGTGCGAGAAGCAGTGGCAGGCGATCCAGGCGGCGGCCAAGCTGAAAGTCGTATGGACCGCGGGCCCAGGTCTGCCGGCGCAGCACGATTTCTACGACCACCTGCGCAAACAGCCGGCGCGCGACGCGGCTGTTGTCGACTCGAAGGACGTGGATCAGAAGATGACCGCCGCCTCGTCGGTGTTGAAGGCGACGTATCTGCATCCGTATCAGATGCATGGATCGATGGGGACGTCGTGCGCGGTGGCTGATGTGCAAGGGAACAAAGCGACCGTGTGGTCGCCGACGCAGTCGGCGTATCCGACGCGAAGCGGCGTCGCGGCGGTGCTCGGCATCCCGCCGGACAACGTCCGCGTCATCTACGTGCGCGGATCGGGCTGCTATGGCATCAACGGGGCGGACACCGTGTCGTACGACGCGGCGCTGCTGTCGCACGCGGTCGGAAAGCCGGTGCGCATCCAGCTCTCGCGCCAGGACGAGATGGCATGGGAAAACTACGGCTTCGCGTACGTGATCGATCAGCGCGCCGCCGTCGATCGCAGCGGGACGATCGCCGCGTGGGACTGCGAGTCGTGGTCGCCTTCGCTCGGCGGACGTCCCGGGTACGATCAACCCGGCAACGTCGTTACCGGGATGCTCGTCGGCTTCGAGCCGGCGGCGCCGGCGCCGCGCGCGGCCGGCGCGCCGCGCGGTCCGCTCAGGAACGGCAGCAACGCCGTTCCGTCGTATCTCGCCGGCTGCATCGACGGATCGTGCAATGGCGCGGGCACGATCAAGAGCGAGCGCGTCGTGACCCACACGATCGCATCGCCGTTCTTCACCGGACCGCTGCGGTCGCCGGCCCGTCTACAGAACACGTTCGCGCACGAATGCTTCCTCGACGAGATCGCCGCGCACGTGAAGGCCGATCCGGTCGAGTACCGCGTGCGTCATCTCAGCGATCCGCGGCTGCGCGAGGTCGTCCAGGCGGCCGCGAAGGCAGCCAAGTGGCAGCCGCGCCAGTCGCCGCAGCGCACCGGCAGCGGTCGCGGCATCGCCTGCGTTGCGTACGAAGGCGACAACGGCTACGTCGCGATGGTCGCCGACGTCGACGTCGACCAGTCGAGCGGACGGATCCGCGTCAGGAAGCTCGTCGTAGCGCAGGACTGCGGACCGATCACGAATCCCGACGGCATGAAGAATCAGATCGAGGGAGGCGCGCTGCAGGGGCTGAGCCGCGCGCTCGGAGAAGAAGTGACGTGGGACGAGCGGAAGGTCACGTCGATTGACTGGCGCACGTACCACAGCCTGCCGCTCGGATTCGATGTGCCCGAGGTCGAAAGCGTGCTAATCAACCGCAACGGCGTCGAAGCATCGGGCGCCGGCGAAACGGCGATCACGATCGTCGCCGCCGCCGTCGGCAACGCCGTGTTCGACGCGACCGGCGCGCGCATCCGCGAGGTGCCGTTCACGCCGGAGCGGATCGTCGCCGCGCTTCGCGCGCGGTCGTGAACGCCGGCGAGCGCGGGCGCCTGCTGCTCCTCGCCGCCGGCGCCTTTCTCCTCTACACCGCCGGCGCGGGAGGTGCCCCCGTCTACCTCGATCCGGACGAGGTGATGTTCGCGCTCCAGGCGCATTCGATCGCCGCCACTGCACACGACCTTGACGGCCGCTTCCTGCCGCTGTACTTCCACATGAGCCTCCTCGGCCAAAACGTCTGGTTCCACCCGGTCATCGTCTATTGCATGGCGCCGTTCCTGAAGGTGTTGCCGCTCACGGACTGGACCGTTCGACTGCCGTCGGCAGCCGTCGGCGCGATCAACGTCGTGCTCACGTACTTCATCGCGCGTCGGATGTTCGCCGCGCCACGCGCGGCGCTGCTGGCCGCGGCGCTCCTCGCGCTGACGCCCGCGCACTTCATCCACAGCCGGCTGGCGATGGATTACCTGTATCCGGTGCCGTTCGTGCTCGGCTGGCTGCTGTGTCTGCTGATCTACTTCGAGCGGCGCGACGCATGGATCCTCTTCACGGCCAGCAGCCTGCTCGGCCTCGGCGTCTACAGCTACATCGCGTCGCTGATCATGATGCCGCTCTATCTCGCCATGACGCTCGCGGCAATCCTGCGCGAGCAGAAGACGACGCGACCCTGGGTGACGGCGATCGCCGGCTTCGCGTGGCCGCTCACCCTACTCGCGGTGTGGGCCGCGACGCATCCGGCGTTCGTGACGGCAACGCTCGAGCGATACCGCCAGCCGCAGCCGATCGACTATCTGCAGGGGTTCAAAGGCCTGTCACTCGCGGCGGCGCTGGAGCAGGCGCGGCGGCTGCTGGCGTTCTCAGGCGTCACGGGCCGCATTTCGATGTACTGGTACTTTTTCGATCCTGCCTATCTGTTCCTGTACGGCGGCTACACGAACGTCATGAACTCGACGCGCCACGTCGGCGTGTTCCTCGCTCCGCTGCTCGTCTTCGTACCGGTCGGCATAGTCGCGATCGCAACCGGACGGCGCACGACGCTCGATCTCATCTTGCTCGCCGGATTTCTGTCGGCGCCCTTTGCCGCATGTCTCGTGGTGCCGGAGCCGTACGCGATCGATCGCGAGCTCGAGCTGCTGCCGTTCGGAGTGCTGATCGCGACTCGGGGCGTCGAGCGGCTGCTGGCGGCGCGCGCGCGGGTGTACCGCGCGGCGGCCATCGTCCTGCTCGCGCTGGTACCGCTCCATTTTGCGTTCGTCCTCTTCGATTATTTCGGCGACTACCGCATCCGATCGGCGATCTGGTTCAGCGGGAATCGTCGCGGCGCCCTCGAGTCGATCGTCGCGCGCGCGTCGCGCGAGCGCGTGCCGGCGATTTACCTAAGCACGAGGCACGTTCCATATCTCGACGCGTATTGGCAGTTCTACTTGATCAAGCAACGCCGCCAGGATCTGCTGCAGCGGACGATTTACTTCACCGAGGGCACGCTCGACCCGTCGGCGGTGCCGGCCGGCAGTCTCGTGCTCGCGAGCCGCGACGATCGGCCGCTCTTCGCGCTGGCGGAATCGCGCGGGCTCCGACGAATCGAGCTCGTTCCCGAGCCGGACGGCACGCCGCTATTTGCGATCTTCCAGCGCTGATTGCTATGTTAGGCGCCACATCGAGCAAGACACGGCGCGGAGCGAGGAGGTCGTTGCATGTCCGAGTCCGCCGTACCCCTGGTCGTCGCGCGTCGGCGTTTCGGCGAAACGACACGAAGAGACTTGTGGTGGGTCCAGCCGCTGCTGGTGTTCGCCGGTCTCTCGACCTTCGTCGTCTATGCGACGTGGGCCGCCTTCCAGGGCGATCACTACACTTACGGTCCTTATATCTCACCGTTCTACTCGCCGGAAATCTTCGGCACCTCGCCTCACAACTGGTTCGGCCCGAAACCTGCGGCGCTGCCGCCGTGGCTGCCGTTCACGCCGGCGCTGCTCATCCTGCCGATTCCGGCGCTGTTTCGCTTCACCTGCTACTACTACCGCGGCGCCTACTACAAGGCGTTCTGGGGCGATCCGCCGTCGTGCACCGTCGGCGAGCACCGCACGACGTACTGGGGCGAGAACTCGTTCCCGCTGATCCTGCAGAACATCCACCGCTACATGCTGTTCATCTCGATGGCGGTCCTGGCGATTCTCGTCGTCGACGCGTGGGAAGCGCTGTGGTTCGCCGATCCGGCAACCGGACGCGTGCAGTTCGGCGTCGGCGTCGGCACGATCGTGCTCGCGGCCAACGTCACGCTGCTCAGCGGGTACTTGTTCGGCTGCCACTCGATGCGGCACGTCGCCGGCGGGTGCGTCGATCAGATCTCGCGCGCGCCGCTTGGCGCCCGTGCGTACCGATGCGTCAGCTGTCTCAATCGCCGGCACATGTGGTGGGCGTGGACCAGTCTGTTCGCCGTCGGCTTCGCCGATCTGTACGTCCGGCTCTGCTCGATGGGCGTGTGGACCGACGTTCGGATCTGGTGATGCCGGAATATCAGACGCACGTCCATGACGTGCTGGTGATCGGAGCAGGCGGCGCGGGACTTCGCGCCGCGATCGAAGCGTCGGCGTCGGGCGTCTCGGTCGGCCTCGTGTGCAAGTCGCTGCTTGGCAAGGCGCACACCGTGATGGCCGAGGGAGGCATCGCGGCGGCGCTGGCCAACGTCGACGATCGCGACAGCTGGCAAGTCCATTTCGCCGACACGATGCGCGGCGGACAGTACGTCAACAACTGGCGGATGGCGGAGCTCCACGCGAAGGAGGCGCCCGATCGCGTGCGCGAGCTCGAAGCGTGGGGCGCGCTGTTCGATCGGACGGCGGACGGACGCATCCTGCAGCGCAACTTCGGCGGCCATCGATATCCGCGTCTCGCGCACGTCGGCGATCGGACCGGCCTCGAGATGATCCGGACGCTTCAGGATCACGGCATTCACATGGGGATCGACGTCCACATGGAATGCACGATCGTGCAGCTGCTCAAGAGCGGCGATCGGATCGCCGGCGCGTTCGGCTACGAGCGTGAGCGCGGGCGCTTCAAGCTCTTTCGCGCGAAGGCGGTGGTCCTCGCAACCGGAGGCGTGGGCCGCGCCTACAAGATCACGAGCAACAGCTGGGAGTACACCGGCGACGGGCACACGCTGGCGTACGACGCCGGCGCCGATCTGATGGACATGGAGTTCGTGCAGTTCCATCCGACCGGCATGGTGTGGCCGCCGAGTGTGCGCGGCATCCTCGTTACCGAAGGCGTGCGCGGCGAAGGCGGCGTGCTGAAGAACAGTCTGGGCCGCCGCTTCATGTTCGACGACATCCCCGAGAACTATCGTCCGCAGACGGCCGACAACGAAGAGGAAGGGTGGCGGTACACGCAGGGCGACAAATCGGCGCGGCGCCCGCCCGAGCTCCTCACGCGCGATCACGTCAGCCGCTGCATCGTGCGCGAGATCAAAGAGGGACGGGGCAGTCCCCACGGCGGCGTGTTCCTCGACATCTCGTGGATCAAGGCGCGGATTCCCCACGCCGCCGAGCACATCAAGAAGAAGCTGCCGAGCATGTATCACCAGTTCAAGCAGCTTGCCGACATCGACATCACGCAGGAGGCGATGGAAGTCGGTCCGACGACGCACTACATCATGGGCGGCGTGCGGGTCGACGCCGACACGCAGATGTCTACCGTGTCCGGGCTCTTCGCGGCCGGCGAGTGCGCGGCGGGCATCAACGGCGCCAACCGTCTCGGCGGCAACTCGCTCTCGGATCTGCTGGTATTCGGCAAGCGCGCAGGCGAGTTCGCCGCGAAGTATGCCGTCGGGCAGAAAGCGGCCGACGTCGACGGTTCGCAGGCGGATGCCGCGGCACGGCGCGCACTCGAACCGTTCGAGCGCGGCACGTCGGGCGAGGGACCGTATCAGGTGCAGTACGCGCTCCAGGACATGATGCAGGATCTCGTCGGCATCGTCAGAAACGAAGGCGAGATGAAGCGGGCGCTCGACTGCCTTCGAACGTTGCGTGCGCGTGCGGCCCGAGTCGGCATCGGCGGACACCGCGAGTACAACCCCGGTTGGCACAGCGCGCTGGATCTGCACAACCTGTTGACGGTGTCGGAGGCGATCACGCTGTCGGCGATCGAGCGGAAGGAAAGCCGCGGCGGCCATTTCCGCGAGGACTATCCGGACAAGGATCCGGCATTCGCCACGTTCAACATCGTCACGCGGAAGTCGCGCGACGGCTCGACGGAAGTTTCGCGCGCTGCGATTCCGCCGATGCCTCAGGAGCTGAAGAAGGTCGTCGAGGAGATGAAATAGATGGGACAAACGGCGACGTTTCGTATCTGGCGCGGCAACGGTCACGAGGGCACGTTCACCGACTACGCAACCGAGGTGACCGAGGGGATGGTCGTGCTCGACGCCGTGCACCAGATTCAGGCGCACCAGGCGCACGACCTGGCGGTGCGCTGGAACTGCAAGGCGGGGAAATGCGGCTCGTGCTCGGCGGAAGTGAACGGACATCCGCGGCTGATGTGCATGACGCGCCTGAACCAGCTGAATCTCGCCAAGCCAGTCACAATCGAGCCGATGAAGGCGTTTCCGCCGATCAAGGATCTCGTGACCGACGTCTCGTTCAACTTCCGCGCGAAGAAGTCGATCAAACCGTTCAAGCCGAGACCTCCCGACGCGCCGGACGGCACGTGGCGCATGGCGCAGGCGGACGTCGAGCGCGTCCAGGAATTCCGGAAGTGCATCGAGTGCTTTCTGTGCCAGGACGTCTGTCACGTGCTGCGCGACCATCGGCTGTTCGACGAGTTCGTCGGGCCGCGACACATGATTTATGCGGCGGCGCTCGAGATGCATCCGCTCGACGTGGAGCAGCGCGCGCGCGATTTGAAGGATGCGTACGGCGTCGGCTTCTGCAACATCACGAAATGCTGTACGAAGGTCTGCCCGGAGGGTATCGGGATCACCGACAACGCCATCATTCCGCTGAAGGAACGCGTCATCGATCAGCTCTACGATCCCGTGGTCAAGTTGCTGCGGATGTTCCGGTAGGAGCTTCCAATATTGCAGATTGTTGATTGCAGATTGCTGATTGATTGTTGATTGCAATCGGCTCAATCAATCAGCATCAATCAGCAACAATCCGCAATCAATCAGCAATCCAATCAGCAATCAGCAATCTAAAATCAGCAATGCAGGGAGGACATTCATGACATTCGAGCTCAAGACGCTTTCGCCGGAATCGGTGCCGCGCGCCCTGGCGAAGGCCGAGCGCTACCGGCTCCTCAACGAGCCTGGCGAGGCCGAGAGCATCTGTCTCGACGCGTTACAAGTCGACGCCGACAACCAGGAAGTGCTCGCGATGCTGCTGCTCGCGCTGACCGATCAGTTCGACGACGACCTGCTGACGGCGCACGACGAAGCGGTGCAGGTTGCCGCGCGGCTGCGCGACGAGTACGAGCGCGCGTACTACACCGGCATCATCTGGGAGCGCCGGGCCAAGGCGCGGCTGCGGCGCGCGTCGCCCGCCGTCTTCCCGCACGTCTACGGGTGGCTGCGCGAGGCGATGGTCTGGTACGAGCGCGCCGAAAGCTTTCGTCCCGCCGGCAACGACGATGCGCTGCTGCGATGGAACGCCTGCGCGCGGCTCATCATGCGCGATCGCCGGCTGGCGCCGGCGCCCGAAGAGCGCGCCGAGCCGCTGCTGCTGGAATAGCGTGTTGCGGGCCGGAGGCTCGTGGTGGGGCGGGCCTCGCCGCCATCGCCGCCTTCACGCGCTCGGGCGTGAACGGGACGCTGCGCAGCCGAGTGCCCGTCGCATCGAACACCGCATTCGCAATCGCGGCAGCGCCGTCGGACGAGGACGGTGCACGCGCCGCACTGGCCGAGCCCGCAGCCGAATTTCGCGCCGTCCAGCGCGAACTGATCGCGCAGGACGTAGAGCAGCGGCTGCGCCGGATCCCAGGAATCGGCGGCGACCTGACGGCCATTCAACCGGAATGCGTAGCTGGCCATGGGGCGGATTGTGGATCCGGCAGTAGCCGCGGTGCGGTGCCACCTTCAGGAAGCCGGTTGCCGCAGCTGACGACTAGCGGCTGTACTGCACCTTGCCGCCGACGATCGTATAGAGGACCTGCGCCGTTGGAATGTCGTCCTCAGCAATCGTCATCAGATCTTTCGAGAAGACGGTGATGTCCGCCAGCTTGCCTGGCCGAAGCGAGCCCTTGATGTTCTCGTCGAACCCCGCGTAGGCCGCGTCGATCGTGTACGAGCGCAGCGCCTCCATGCGGCTCATGCGCTGGTCCGGATAGAACACCGATCCGTCCTTCAGCTTCCGCGACACCGACGCGTAGAACGACGGAATCGGATCGATGTCCTCGACCGGGGCATCTGTCCCGTTGGCGATTGTCGCGCCTGCCTTCATCAGCTTCTGCCAGACATACGCACCTTCTTCGGCTCGCTTCGGCCCGAGCCTCGCGAGCACGAACGGCGCGTCGGAAGTCGCGTGAATCCCCTGCATCGACGCGATGACGCCGAGCTGTGCGAACCGTGGAATATCCGCCGCGTTCAGATGCTGCGCGTGCTCGATGCGCCAGCGGAGGTTCTTGCCGTCTATCACTGCGGCGGGGGACCCGCGCCCGGCCGCGCTCACTCGCGCGTTGCGCCCGCTCGAGCTCGAGGTTGCCTTGTCCTGATGTCGCTTGAACGTCTCCTCGTAGATGTCGAGCACCTCGCGGTTGCCGCGGTCGCCAATCGCGTGCACGCACAACTGATAATCGTTGATGACCGCGAGTTCCGCCGCGCGGGTCACGTCCTCGAGCGAGTCGGTGTTGAACCCACTCGTGGACGTCAGATCGCTGTAGGGCTGGAGCATCCAGGCGCCGCGCGATCCCAGCGCGCCGTCGATCGCGCGCTTGACGGCTCGAACCGTGAAGCGTTTGTCGCCGTAGTTGACCGTGCGGTACTTCGGCATGTCGATCGCGAGGCGATCGGGCGTCTCGCGCAGCATCATCCACACGCGAAGCGGCAGCTTGCGCTCGTCGACGACCTTCTTCATCACCTCGATCGTCGACGGCGGCGAGCCGGCGTCGCTGACGGTCGTCAGCCCTTTCGACAGCGCTTCCTGCGCGGCGAGATCGATGTCGCGCCGAAGGTCGGCCTCGACCTCGGCCGGCGTTCGCCGGGCCCGATCGCGCGCCAGCGCGTCGGCGATGAGCGACTGGGCCCGCTCGTTGAACAGACCCGTGGGATTGCCACGGCCGTCTTTCAGGATCTTTCCGCCCTTCGGATCCTCGGTCGTCCTCGTGACGCCCGCCGCCTCCATCGCCTTCGCGTTCGCGAACCCGGCGTGGCCGCTCGCGTGCGTGAGCCACACCGGGTTGTTCGGCGACGCGCGGCTGAGCGCTTCGTGCAGCGGGAAGCCTTCGACGTTCGGCGACGGCACGTGCGACCATTTTTCCTGATGCCAGCCGCGCCCGAGGATCCATTCGCCCGGCTTCGCGCGCTTCGCCGCGTCGCCGACCATGCGCACGATGTCGTCCCAGTCGGAGGCGGTGGAGAGCTTCAGGTTCCGCGCCGCTTCGCCGACGCCGGTGAAGTGGACGTGCGCGTCGATGAAACCGGGCGTCGCCAGCGCGCCTTTGAGATCGATCACCCTCGTGTTCGGACCGACGTACGCCTGAATCTCCTGGTTCGGTCCGACCGCGACGATCGTGTCGCCTGACACCGCGAGCGCTTCGACGACCGGTCGGCCCCCGTCGACGGTGACGATTTTGCCGCCGCGCAGGACGAGATCCGCGGGCTGCGGCGCGGCGCCGCGCGACTGCGCGCGGACGCCGGCTGAAGATGTGATGACCAGGGCGAAGAGAACAAGCCGGAGAGAGACGTCAATACGCAAATCTCACCTCTGCAACGATCGATCGTTTGAGGATATCGCCGAACACGTGCTGTTGAATGTCCTCATTCGTCAGATTCGTCCCCTTGACGAGCGTCGTGATCCTGCCGCCCGACCACTTCACGCCGAACGAGCCGTTCAGCATCGTGTACGCGTCGGTGAAGCCGTGGAACGGCGAGGAGAGGACGTCGCTCCAGAACGCCTTGTCCGAGTAATTCACCGAAGCGGCGCCGAGCAGTCGCGCGCCGTCGGCGTTGAAGCCGATGTTGAACCGGTTCGTCGGCGGCAGCGCGAGCTCCGCGGTCGGGAATGGATTCGGATCGTCGAGCACGATCGGCTTGCCCTGCCACGAGTAGTTCGCGAACACGTTGAGCCCCCGCTTCACCCGATGATCGACCGACAGCTCCAGGCCTTTCTGCCGCGTCGGACCGAGATTGAGATAGGTGAACGCCGTGCGCGGCAGGAAGATGCCGGCCTGCGCGAGCAGAGCGAGGATCGGTCCGCCGAGCTGCCACCCGGGCGGCGGATTGGCGGCCGTGTACGGATCGCGGCTGTTCGGCAGCTGCGTGAAGTTGATGCTGTCGTTGTTGTCGTTCACGTAGAACGCCGCGCCGAAGGTCGTCTTTCCCTGGATCGTTCCGGTGTAGGCGACTTCGTACGCCGTCACCGATTCCTCCGTCAGCTCCTTCTGCGGCTGGCCGTTGATCGGCAGCTTGCTGCCGACGGCGTGCACGACGAGCGGGAACGGCTGCGCGACCAGCGGCCGCCCCGCCGGCGGCAGGAGCGGCGCGAGCGCGCTCAGGTCGGTGGGGTTGACGATCGCGATATCGAGGTAATTGTTGATGACCGACGGCGATCGGAACGCGCGGTTGAACGAGACGCGCAGCGAGTGGTCGGGCAGCAGCTTGAACACCGCCGCGACGCGCGGAGAGAACACCGGGTCGCTGAGGTTGCCGGTCGGGCAGCAGCTTGAACACCGCCGCGACGCGCGGAGAGAACACCGGGTCGCTGAGGTTGCCGAACTTGTCGACGCGGCCGCCAATCGTGAGGCGGACCGGATCGAGGAAGATTTCGTCCTGCGCATACGCGCCGAGCTCGGTCCGGTTCTCGGCTGTGGGCGCAATCGTGATGTCGAAGTTGTTGCGCCGCACGTTGCCGCCGAAGGTCACCACCTGCTTCGAGCCGGCGCGCACCGTGTCGCCCGCCTCGATGTCGTACGTCTGCGTCGAAAAATTGAGCTGGAGCGGCTTGGCGGTCGCGGGATCGACGAGCAGCAGATTCGGCGCCTCGGCGCTGGTGATGTTCGTGAACGCGTTCACCTTGATGCCGCGCTTCCGATAGTTCACCTTCGCGTAGCCCATGTAAGACCCCTTCTGGATGTCGAAGGGGCCGACGCCTGTGTGGATGATGCCCGACGAACCGGCGATGCCGCCGCCGTAGGTGATGCGTCCTTCGCCGATCTCCTGATCGACGCGCGCGTCGAACTTCGGCTGGCTCGTGCCGACGTTGTGAAACGCGGAGCCGGGCGCTCCGGCCGTGTCGGCCGGATAGAACCCGCCGCCGACCGTCGCCGATGGATCGCGGGGATCCGTGATGCGCGGAATCTGTCCCGTCGGCCGCGGCATCGGATCGGAATTGAAGTACCCGGCGCTGATCCGGTACGACCAGATCGAGTTGGGCGCCTGCGCAATCGTCGCGTTCGCGCCGAAAATCGATCCCATCCCTTTCCCGACCGTCGATCCGGCATCGCGGCTGAACCCGCCGGCGGTGATCGACACGCTGGTGCCGGGCGCCTCGCGCGGCGACTTCGTGATGACGTTGACGACGCCGGTCATCGCGTTGGCGCCCCACACGGCGGACGCCGGGCCGCGGATCACCTCGATCTGTTTCACATCGGACAGATTGGTCGGCATGAAATCCCACAGCACCAGCCCGAAGAAATCGAGATAGATCGAGCGATCGTCGAGCAGGACCAGCTGCGAGTTGCTCAGCGTCGACGTGGCCTGACGGTTGGTCACGTTGATGTCGCGCGCCGACAGCTGAATGACGTTGATGCCGGGCACCGCGCGCAGCAGGTCGCCGTAGTTCTGTGCGGGCGTGCTCTCCAGCACGCTGCTCGGGATGACGCTGAGCGTCGCGGGCGCGTCGATCAGCTTCGTGTCGGATTTCGTCGCGGATACGACGACGGTGTCGGTGAGGCTCGCGATGGCCAGCGTGATCGGCGGCACCTCGACGTTCTGTCCGCCGACGACGATGTTGTCGCGCGCGCCGTTGGCGAAGCCGACGAGCGTCACGGTGAGTTTGTACGTGCCGTTCGGAACGTTCCGAAACGTGTACTCGCCGCGCGCGCCCGACGTGGTCGTCGCGTTCGCCGACGATCCGCTGAGCGCGACCGTCGCGCCCGGCACGGCGAGGTTGGACTGATCGATGACCGTGCCGGTCACGGTGGCTGTCTGCGCGGACGCCGGAAGAGCAATCGCGCAGGCAGCGGCCAGCGCGAGAAGAGTCGTTCGAGTCACTCGGTCCTCCTTGGAAGAGCCGTTTCCGAGTTTACACGAACGATGAATCGGTCGATGGCGTCCCAGTATCGGGACGAGTCGCGCGGGGTAATGTCGTTGTGATCGCCGCCGCGAACAGTGACGAACTCTTTGGGTCCCGAGATGCGTTCGAAGAGCGCTCGTCCGAGCGCGAACGGGATGACGGAATCGCGATCGCCATGCAGGACGAGGACCGGCGATGCCGCGCGGTTCACGAGCGCGGCGGTCGGAAACCGATAGGTCGAGAACAACGCGAGGAACGCCAGCGGCGGCGACGATCGGACGAGCGCGCGCGCGTCGGGAAAACCGGATTCGAGAATCAGTCCGTCGGGTCGTGCGACGGTCGCCGCGTACGCCGCCATCGTGGCTCCGAGCGATCGTCCCCAGTACACGAGCGGTACGTGTATGTCGTGGTGACGCGCGACGTGCTCGAGCGCGGCATCGACGTCGCGATAAAGGCCTCGCTCGCTCGGCCGGCCGCTGCTCGAGCCGTAGCCGCGGTAGTCGATGGCGAGAACCGAATATCCGCGCTCGGCGATACTGGCGACGATTGGCGCCCACACGGACAGGTTTCCGCCGTTCCCGTGGAAATACACGATTCCCGCCCTCGGCGCATCGGCGTGCAGCCACCAGGCGCGCAACTGTTCACCATCCCGCGTGTGAATGGCGATGGCTTCGTACCTGACGCCGAATTGTGAGGGCGTCGTCGTCTCACCGGCGAGCGGGAAGAACGCGAACGACGGCTCGATCGCGCGCACCAACAGCGTCAACGCGACGATGGCCCCTATAAGTCCGACGGCGGTCCACAGCACGCGCACAGGAGCGTCCGGCTTTCGCCGGACCGAATGTCATTTATAATCCCCGCCGGTCGGAGGGCCGTATGAAGAAGATTGTGACCATCGGCGCAGCCGCAGCGCTCCTGTCGGCGATTGCGTTTGCGCAGCCACGCGCCGTCAATGTGAAGGATATCGTCGAGCTCGAGATGCTGACGCACGCCGAAGTCTCCGAGAAGATTCACAACGAAGGGATGACCTCGGTACTGATCGTGACAGGCGGCACCGAAGAGCGCGGTCCGCACGACATCCTTGGCGGCCACACGGTCATGGCGCGCCATCATGCGGTCGAGATCGCGAAGAAGCTTGGCAAGACGCTCGTCGCGCCGGTGCTGCCGATCGCCGTGCAGGCAACCGGGCTTCGCGAGGACACGAATCAGCCTGGCGGTGTCCAGATGCCGCCCGATGCGTTCAAGGCCGTCCAGGTCGCCGAGATCGAAAGCATGGCGATGAACGGATTCAAGGACATCTTCCTGATGGGCGATCACGGCGGCGGCCAGCAGCAGATCAAGGAAGCGGCCGAGGAGATGGACAAGAGGCTCTCGTCCAAAGGCGTACACGTGTACTACGTCAGCGACTTCTACAACAAGACGCACGAGGACGTGGACATGTACTTGTACGAGCACAAGCTGCCGATCGGCGGGCATGGCGCCATGATGGAGACGTCCGAGATGCTGCTCTTCGAGCCGGCGCCCGGGGCGTACGTGCGCCCGACCTACAAGACGGTGCCGTTCGATCCGACCGGCGTGACGCCGGAGCAGTGGAAGGCGTCGCACGACGCGCGGATGCGCGGCGAGCAACCACAGCGTGGAGGCGGAGGCGGCGGCCGCCGCGGCCAGGATCCGAACGCGCCGCCGCGCGTCAACAACGGCCTCACCGGCGATCCGCATCCGTCGACGAAGGAGATCGGCCGCGCGCTCGCCGACATCACCGTCAACAACGCCGTCGCGGAGATCAAGCGTCAGCTGGCGCAGACGCGCGGGACCAATTTCTTTTAGAACAGAACGTCACCAACAGAGGTGCCGTCGGGTTTCTAAAGGCAGACGCCCCGAATCCCGCAAGCCGCTTGCATTGACGCACCGCCGCTCGCGGAGCGCAGGTTCAGCCCTGCCACCCGGGGCCGGCTGCAACGTGTTCCAAGTCTAATCCGGACCTTTTGCGCGTGAGGAGACGTACCATATCGCCGGGGAGAAAACGGGCATGACGGAAGACGAACTGATCGACGGCATTCTCGAACGCGAGGGCGGGTTCGTGAACGATCCCGTCGACCACGGCGGCGTGACGAACTTCGGCATCACCGCGGTCGCGTGGGGCCAGTACAAGAAGCTCAATCGCCCCTGCACGGCGGCCGAGATGCAGGCAATCGCGCGCGCCGACGCAGTGGAGTTCTACCGCCAGAAGTACATCGTCAACAGCGCCTTCAAGGCAATCGCCTACGAGCCGCTGCGCGCGCAGCTCATCGACTTCGCGGTGAACAGCGGCGAGATGCGCGCGACGCGGTGGCTGCAGCGCGCCATCGGTCTGCCGGCGACCGGCGCGCTCGATCCGGCGACGCTGTCAGCGCTGAACGGACTGCCGGCGGCGCTCGTCAACAACGCGCTCGTCGCGGCGCGCGTCGCGATGTACCAGAGCATCGTGCAGAGCGAGCCGAAGCAGGTCAAGTTCCTGCACGGCTGGATCAATCGCGCTGTGTCGTTCTCGAGCTTTGCATCCGCCAACGTCTAGTCAGGGACGTCTCGCGGGCGCTGCGGCGAACGGTCCCACCTCCGGCTTGCCCTGTGTGTTCGCCAGCGGGCCGAGCTCCGCAGCGACGCCGCGCGCAATCGCGGCCGTTTCGCTGCCAGCCTGGAAGCAGGTGAAGTCCGGACGGTCGCGCCACGCGAATGGTCCGCACAGCCGCACGCCGGCCTTGATCGCCGCGTCGTGGACGATGTTGATCGCGCGCTCGTAGTCGGGCGTTCCCTGGCGGTAGCCGGAGAAGTTCCCGAGATCGCCGCTCGCCGCGAAGACCGCCGAGACACCGGGGACTTTCGCGATCTGATCCGCGTCCTTCAGCCCTTCGAGCGTCTCGATCATCTCGACCAGCACGACGTTGTCGTTGATCGTGTTGCGGTACCCGCCGGGCACGCCGCCCCACATCGCCGGATCGAATGCCTGGCCGCCGCCGTTGCTGCGTCGTCCGAGCGGCGGGAAGTAGGTCCAGTTGCGCGCCTCGATGGCCTCCTGCACGCTGTCGACCGTCGGCACGACGATGACGAGCGCGCCGGCGTCGAGCGCATGCTGGATCTCGCGCTCGTCGGTGTAGGCGACGCGCACGCCGGGGACGGCTTTCGCGTACGGACACGTTCGCCACATGCGCGCCACGGCGCCCCAGTCGCGATCGTTGTGCTGCATCTCGGTCCAGATGAAGTCGTAGCCGGCGTTGGCCATCGCGCAGTAGGTCGCCGGATCGGTGGCGCTGAACAGCGTGCCGCCGGTGACCTTTTCGCCGCGCATCATCTTCAGCTTCACCGGATTCCAGATCTTCGAGCCCTCCGGCGGGTTGAACGCCGTGCCGTACTTCCACGTGGCGGGATCGAACGCGCCCTGGTTGACCGCGCCTGACGGCGCGGTCGTCCGCGCGTTGCTGTCGCGTCCGGCGGGCGCGGCGAGCGGGAACGTGCTCGTGCCGGGCACAGCGTTGTTGGCGTACGGGTCGGCGGTTGGGGCTGGCGGCTGCTGGCTTGGCGTTTGGGCCTCGAACGTGGCGAAGCCGAGAGCCGCGCACACGGCTACGAACACGAGCAGCTTTTTCATGACGGTCTCCTCTGGCGCGAATGCTGCGCGCGGCGCAGAATACACCATCTTTAAACGCGTGGGGCCCCACCCCCACGCGCTGACGCGCTCGCGGCGTAAACCGCTCGCGCGTATTTAGAACAGAACGTCACAGCGCAGGGCCAACCCCCATGCGCTGCCGCGCTCGCGGCGTAAACCGCTCGCGCGTATTTAGAACAGAACGTCACAGCGCAGGGCCAACCCCATGCGCTGCCGCGCTCGCGGCGTAAACCGCTCGCGCGTATCCAGAACATCACAGACTCCGAGGAACGTCACAGACTCCTAGAAAGAACGCAGTTGTGAGCGGAGGATTGCAGTGAGACGGCTAAATGGATTGGCGGGCGTGGCTGTTGTTGCCGTGGCGTTGAGCTCGACAGTGTCTTCCCAGTCGCGATCGGCAGCTCGCGCCATCGTCTATGAGAACGCGCGGCTGATTGTTGGCGACGGCTCGGCGGCGATCGAAGCCGGCGCGCTCGTCGTGCAGGACGGCCGCATCACCGCGGTCGGACGTAAGGGAGACGTGAGCGTCCCGGCCAACGCCGCCCACGTCGATCTCTCGGGCAGAACCGTGATGCCGGCGATGATCGACGTGCATGTGCACATCGGGTATGAGGGCTACACACGCTGGGGCGCCGACAACTACACGGCGCAGAACGTGCTCGATCACCTCCAGCGCGAAGCGTTCTACGGCGTCGCGGCGACGCAGTCGGTCGGCAGCAGTCCGACCGATCCATCCATCCAGTTTCAACGCGATCAGGAAGCGGGCAAATTCCCGCCCGCCTCACGATTCCTGTTCATGCCCGGCATGGCGCCGCCCGGCGGCGGACCCGATGCCGTCCTGCTGAAAGGAACGACTGCGCTGCACGCCGTCTACGAGGTGTCGACGCCGGAAGCCGCGCGCGCGGCCGTGCAGGAGATGGCGGCGAAGAATCTGAAGAGCGTCAAGATCTGGGTCGACGATCGCCGCGGCACCTATCCGAAGATGACGCCGGAGGTCTACGCCGCGATCATCGACGAAGCGCACAGGCACCAGATGAAGGTGCACGCGCACGCGACGACGCTCCCGGACCAGAAGGCCGTGGTGCGCGCCGGCGTCGATGTGCTCGTGCACACCGTGCAGGGCGAGAAGCTCGACGACGAGTTCCTGGCGCTCCTCCGCGAGAAGAAACCGTACTGGACGACGGTCATCGGGCTCGGTGACCGAACCGAGATCTGCGACCACGATCCATTCGTCGATCAGACGCTGCCGGCGAGCGTCGTCCAGGCGATTCGCGCGACCACGGAGCCGCGCCCGCTCGCGCCGAACTGCGGGCCGCGATCGCCGAACTTCGCCGCGCGTGAAGAAACATTGGCGAACAACGTCTCGAAGATGGTCTCCAACGGCGCGCGCCTCGTGCTGGGCACCGACGCCGGCATCCATCCCGGCTACACGTTCGGATCGGCCGATCATCACGAAATCGCGCGCTGGGTGCAGTTCGGCGTTTCACCGATGGAGGCGATCGTCGCCGCTACGTCGCGGCCGGCCGATCTGATGGGCCTGAACGACATGGGATCGCTCGCACCCGGCAAACGCGCCGACTTCATCGTCCTGAACGCGAATCCGCTCGACGACATCCGCAACAGCCGGCGCATCGCAAACGTGTACCTCCGCGGAGCGAAGCTCGATCGCGAGGCGCTGGTCGCGAAATGGAAGAAAGGCTCAAAAACCTGAGGAGAAACGCCGATGCCGACGTACGTGACGTTGCTCAACCTGACGCAGAAGGGCGTCGAGACCATCAAGCAGTCGCCGCAGCGCGTCGAAGCGGCCAAACAGATGGCCAAGTCCGCAGGCGGCGAAATCAAGGCGGTCTATTACACGATGGGGCAGTACGACATCGTCGTCATCTCCGAAGCGCCCGACGATGAAACGGCGGTTCGCACGAGTCTGGGCGCTTCGCTGCAGGGGAACGTTCGATCGCAAACGCTGCGCGCGTTCCCGGCTGACGAGTTCATGAAGATCGTCAAGCAGCTGCCGTAGGACGCGCTCCGGAGGGTTCAGCGATGACGGCGCGCCGCTTCAGCGACGCGTTCCGAGCGAGAGCAGGTTCGCCAGCAGACGGTAGGCGCCCGGCACCCCGTAGGGAAGCTGCCGGTGGAACGCGTACGCGAAATAGGTGTAGTGGCCCTTGCCGTACGTCGCTGTCAGCCATCCGCCTTTCTGCGGCGGCTGCCCCTGATCGTGCGTCTCGATCATCGCCGTGTAGGCCTTGTCCCATTCGCTGAAGAACTTCGATCCACGCTGCTCGACCCATCCGTCGAAGTCGGCGTGCGTGATCGTGTTCGGCGATGCGAACTCGAGGCGGCCCGGCACGAGGATCTCCACCGGCGAATCTTCTTCCGAAACTTCTTCGGCGTTCGGCGGGAGCTGCGCCGGATACGGCGCGAATCTGTTCGGATCGAATTCAGCGGGCGTGTTGTACAGCACGATCAGGTTGCCGCCGTTTTTTACGTACTCGAGCAGCCGCCGATTGTAGGTCTTCAGATCGTCGCGTACGGCGTACGCGCGCGTGCCGGTCATGATCGCGTTGAACTGACCGAGGTCCGCCGACGCCAGATCCTGCGCGCTGAGCATCTGCACCTGGACGCCAAGCTGCGCGATGCCCGCCGGCACATCGTCGCCGACGCCCATCACGTAGCCGACCTTGAGGCCCGGCGCGATCTTCACGTCGATGCCGCGCACGCGGCTCGCCGCGTCGCGGTAGAGATACCGCGTCTCGAGATCGCGGTGTTCGATGACGTCGTAGCCTTCCTTGAATTCCTTTCCGTTCGTCTTCGCCACGGCCTCGATCGTGTAGTCGCGATTCTCGATCGCCGGAACGGTGACCGCAAACTGATGGCGCGATTTCTCGCCGGACCGCGTGAACGAAAAGGCGATCGACGCCGGTTCGGATGTCCATCCCGGCGGCAGCTTCAATGCGAGGTCGCCCTTGCTGCCGCGGATATCGTTGTTGGTCAACTCGACCTGCAGGCGGACGCGCTTGCTCGCCATCGACAGCGGCACAACCGCCTGGCGCGGCGTCGTCGTCACCGCGAGAGCCGGCACGATCGCGAGCTCGCGCATCACGTAGCCGTACGGGAGCTGGGCTTCGCGGCGCATCACCGGCACGCTGATCCGGACCGGAACGTCGTCGACGCGGTATTCGGCCTCCGCCACAAACGGCGGATCAGACCACGGACGGTGACGCGCCTTTTCGTCGAGAAGCGTGTAGCGATTCTCCATGACCGATGCGCGCGTGAAATAGGGCCGCGTGAAGGACGCACCGTCGGGAACGGTGACGTTCAACGTTTGGCCGACATGCTCATCGCGGTGGAGTGCTGCCGGGCCGCCGGGACCGACTGCGCCGCCGACCACGCCTCCGACGATTCGGCCAAGCGATTCCGAGATGCGGTACCCGGGCAGCGTGACAGGGATCGATCCGCGGTTGGTGAAGCGCAATCGCACGTCGAACGCCTGTCCGCGGACGACCGGATCCATCGTGGCCGGAGGCGCGAACGCAGCCGCGCGTCCGGTTGGCTCCACGGCGCCGGAGGGCTCCGCGACGGCGGTGAAATCGATGCCGAGCGCGGTGTCGATCGCGTCTTCGAATTGTTGTTCCTTGATCCGCAGCAGTTGCGCAGCATCTGCGTCGGACGAAAACTGCCGTGCCGCGTCCCGCGTCGCCTTCAATCCGCGCGCGAGCGCAGGGACGACTGCCGACGGATCCTGCATCGTGAACGCACGCGCCGCCGCGTCGACCTCGCGCTGGATGGCGCCAAGCGCCGCAGCCGCAGCCGGCGGCGCCGGGTGGTTGAGCGCCGCGAACAGACCGGTGATGCTCGTCTCGATGCCGTCGAAGAAGCTCGTTTCCTTCGCGGGCGCGTTCACCCGTGACGCCAGGCGTTTGTAGTAGCCGTACGCCGGGCCGGGCTGACGATCGTTCCGGCCCCCGTTCTGTGAACGCTGAAAGCTCAACCCGGCGCGCGCGAAGTTTGCGTACGAGTCGCCGAGCCACGGGCTGTAAACGGCGGGGTCGACGCGAATCGTCCAATCCTCGTTCTCGCGCACGCCGCCCATGTACAGCTTCAGCGGCTGCCACGCGCGCAGCCCCTCGCGAACCTGTTCCGGAAACACGCTCGGATCGCCGGCGATGCGATAGGCTTCCTGCGTGATCAATCCGGCCGTCTGGTGGTTGCCGTGGCCGTCGCGATCGTTGCCCTGAAAGCGCGCGATCAACACGAGCGGCCGCTCCGTGCGGATGATGCGCACGACGTCGCGCAGCACGTTCTCGCGTCCCCACTTGACGAGCGCTTCCTCGAGCCGCTTCGAGAAGCCGTAGTCGATGACCGTCGTGAAGTACTGCTGATCGACGCCGTAGTACCGGTCGGCGCGGAGCAGTTCTTCGGTGCGAATCAGCCCGAGGCCGTCGAACAGCTCCGATCCGATCGCGTTGTCGCCGGCCTCGCCGCGATTGAGCGTCAACAGCGTGACGCGCGCGCCCTCGCCGCGGCTCAGCATCGCGAGCAATCCTCCGTGCTCGTCGTCCGGATGCGCGGTGGTGTGCATGACGCTCGCGATCGTCCGCAGCTTCAGCAGCTTCTGCCACGTGCCGGCGGCGCCTCGATCCTCGGGAAGCGGGTCGGCGCCGCGCAGCGTGACGGCGAATCCGGCGATGACGACCAGGAGCGCGAGGCGTCGCAGAATGCCCGACATGGGTGAGATGCTACGACACAGAGCTTCTCGAGGACACGGAGAAAGATCAGCCACAGAGACACAGAGACGCCCGCGAAAGCAAACGCGGAGAACGCTGAGCACGCAGAGAAAATGCGCCGGTTCGGCTGACGCGGTCGGATCGGACGAATCGACGAACCTGAATGATCATCGAATGCTTCGTCGATTCGTCCGACTCCGACGCGTGCGTCGCTTCGCGACGCCGCCGAACCGACGCATCTCTGCGTCTCTGTGTCTCTGTGGCTAATCCATCTGTGGCTAATCCATCTCCGTGTCCTCCATAATCTCTGTGTGCTCGATCTCGTGACCGCCGGCGAGGCCTTCGACGATTTCATCTTCTTCGATCTGGACGCGCTGCCGCAGCCGGGGCACGAGCTCAAGACGAACGCGTTCGTCCGCACCGTCGGCGGCGGCGCGGTCATCACTGCGGTCGCCGCCGCGCGCCTCGGGCTCCGCTGCGCCGTCGTCAGCGGACTCAGCGCCGACGCGGTGCAGCTCCTGCGGCGCGAGCGCGTGTCGGCGCAGAACGTCAGGCGCCGCGACGAAGCGGCGGCCATCACCGTCGCGCTGTCGACGCGGCGGGATCGACGTTATGTGACGTTCAACGGGATGAACGAGCGGCTGTCGCGGCGCATTCGAACCGTCGTGCCGCGCCTTCGCGCGCGCCATCTGCATTTCGCGTTCTACCCGCGGCCGTGCCGACCCTGGATTGGCGTCGTCGAAGCGCTGCGGCGCCGGGGAGCGTCGACGTCGTGGGATTTCGGCTGGAATCCGGCGCTCGCACGCGATCCGCATCTGCGGCCGCTCGCAGCGGCCGTCGACTATCTGTTTCTCAATCGCGACGAAGCGGTGCTGTACGCGCGTCAGTCGCGCCTGGTGCCGGCCATCGATCGATGGCGGCGCTCTCCCCGGCCCGTCGTCATCAAGCTCGGCGCCGACGGCAGCCGCGTTGTCGGCGGCGGCGTCGATGTGCGCGCGCCGGCGGCGCGCACGCGGGTCGTCGACACCACCGGCGCCGGCGACGCCTTCAATGCCGGCTTCCTCGTCTCGATTCTTCGCGGCGACGCGTTGCCGCGCGCGTTGAGGTTCGCGAATCGCGTGGGCGCGCGGTCGACGCGATTCGCCGGCGGCATCGACGGGCTGCCGGAGAGGGTGTGGTGACGTTCTGTTCTAAACACGCGCGAGCGGTTTACGCCGCGAAGCGCGTCTGGCGCGACAGCCTTGAGCCGTTGCGAGGCGCGAATGCGCCGAACAACAGCGGCGGGGGCGGGGCCCCGCCGCGATAGGAAGATGTTGGGCCCCCCGCGCACTTAAGAAAATGAAAATTGCCGTCATCGGCGGCGCGGGCGTGCGCACGCCGCTGCTCGTCAACGGATTGACGCAGTCGGATCTGCCGATCGACGAGATCGGGTTGTTCGACGTCGATCAGCAGCGGCTGAGCGTCATCGCGCCGCTCGCGGCGTCGTTCTCGCCGGTCGTGCGGCCGTACGGCGATGCGCGGGCGTGCGTGGCGGGGGCGGCGTTCGTGGTCCTCAGCATCCGCGTCGGCGGCATCGCGGCGCGCGCGCGCGACGAGTCGGTTGCGATCGCGCACGACATCGTCGGACAGGAGACCGTTGGACCCGGCGGCTTCGCGATGGCGATGCGCGCGTGCCCGCACGCGGTGGAGTACGCTCGGCTCGTCGAGCGCGAGGCGCCGCGCGCCTGGGTGATCACCTTCACGAACCCGGTCGGCATCGTGACGCAGGCGATGACGGCGGCGGCGAAGGCGCGCGTGATTGGGATCTGCGACACGCCGACCGAGCTGTTCGAAGACGTAGCGCACGCGCTCGGCATCGAATCGCCGCGCTGCTTTTTCGATTACTTCGGGCTGAACCACCTCGGCTGGCTGCGCGAGGTCTATTACGAAGGCGAGCCGCAGCTCGCGCGCCTGTGGCAGAAGCCGGAGCTGCTGGAGCGGGTCTATCGCGCGCCGCTGTTCGACGTCGCGCTGCTGCAGTCGCTTCGCATGCTGCCGACGGAATATCTGTTCTATTACTACTCGTCGCGCGCGGCGCTCGAGAACATCCGGAAGGCGGGGCAGACGCGCGGCCGCGCGATCGCGGAGCTGAACGATCAGCTCTTTCACGAGCTCGGCGCCGCCGGCGCCCGGCCGCAGCAGGTCTACCGGCGCTACCTCGAGGCGCGCAACGCCGGCTACATGCAAATCGAGTCCGGCGCGCCGGCGCCGATCGCGCGCGCCGCGTGGTCCGATCTCACGGGCTACGACAAGATCGCGCTGAGCGTGGTCCGGGCGATCGCCTTCAACTCGAACGCGATCATTCCGCTCAACGTGCCCAACCGCGGCGCCCTGCGCGATCTGGAGGAGTCCGACGTCGTCGAGCTGCCGTGCGTGGTCAACGCCAACGGCGCGCATCCGCTCACCGCCGGGCGCGCGCCTGCGGACGTCCACGATCTGCTGGTCCGCGTGAAGGAGTACGAGCGGCTCACGGTCCGTGCCGCGGCGTCGCGATCCGACGAACACGCCGTGCACGCGCTGGCGCGGAATCCGCTGGTGGGAGAACGCACGCTCGCGCGAAAGCTGGTCGCCGCGCTGCAGCCGTGGTAACCGCAAACCGCACGCTGACGGAATCGCCCCACCTCGATCGCGGACTCGGACTGCTGCAGGCGACCTCCGCGAACATCCTCGTCATGATCGGCATCGGGCCGTTCCTGACGATCCCGTTCATGCTGCAGTCGATGGGCGGGCCGCACATCCTCTATGCATGGCTCGCCGGCGCCGTGCTCGCGTTGTGCGACGGCCTCGTCTACGCGCAGCTCGGCGCGGCGCTGCCCGGCAGCGGCGGACCGTACGTGTACCTGCGCGAGGCGTACCGGCCGTTCGGTCTCGGCCCGCTGATGGGATTTCTCGTCATCTTCCAGGTGATGCTCGTCGCGCCGCTGTCGATCGCGAGCGGCGCCGTCGGCTTCGCGGACTACCTGCGCTTCTACTGGACGATGATGGGCGCGGCGACCCACAACGCAGTGGCGGCGGCGGTTTCGATCGGCATGACGGCGCTGTTGTACCGGAACATCCGTGACGTCGGGCGGCTGTCGGTCATCATGCTGGCAGTCGTCGCGGCGACCGTCGGCTGGGTCATCGCCGCCGGGCTGTTCCATTTTTCAGCGGCGCAGGCGTTCCGGTTTCCACCGTCGGCCTTCGTGCTCGATCGCGCGCTCGCCGCGCGCGTCGGCGCCGTGGCGCTGCTCGCGATGTACAACTACGGCGGCTACAACAACGTCTGCTACCTCGCGGAGGAGATCCGCGATCCGCGGCGCAACGTGCCGCGCGCCATCGTGCTGTCGATCCTGATCGTCGTCGCGCTCTACGTTGTGATGAGTACCGTCATCGTCGGCGTCATCCCGTGGACCGAGGCGCAGCAGTCGCGGGCCATCGCCTCGGTGTTCATCGAGCGGACGTTCGCGAACCCGGCCGCCGGGCGCGCCGCCGCGATGGCGATGACGGCGCTCATCCTGTTCGTGACCGCGTCATCTTTGTATGCGGTGATCCTCGGCTACTCGCGGATCCCGTTCGCGGCGGCAAGGGAGGGACAGTTCTTTCGCGTCTTCGCGCGGCTGCACCCGACGAAACACTTTCCGCACGTGTCGCTCGCCACGCTGGGCGCGATCGCCGTCCCGTTCTGCTTCTTCTCGCTCGGTCAGATCGTGAACTGGCTGATCCTCGTGCAGATCCTCTCGCAGTTCATCTGGCAGTGCGCAGGGGTGATTCTGCTGCGGCGCTATCGCACGGACATCCCGCAACCGTTCGTGATGTGGCTCTATCCGATCCCAGCGATCATCGCGCTCGCGCTGTGGATCTACGTGTTCGTCTCGGCGCCGATCGACGGGATCGTCTTTGCCCTCGGATTCGTCGCGGCGGGCGTCGGGGCGTACGTTCTGTTTCAGCGGCGGCTCTTGCGACGAAGACACGAAGACACGAAGAAGACATGAAGTCAAAAGTACATCTTCACCGCGAACTGCAGCTCGCGCGGATCGCCTTGCGTCGAGGAAATCCGGCCGAACGTCGCCGCGTTCGACACGCTCTGGCCGGGACGTCCCCAATTGACCCAGTTGAACGTGTTGAACGACTCGACGCGCAGCTCGAGGCGGCGGCCGTTGAACGGAATCGATCGGAACAGCGACAGGTTCATCGACTTCGATCCGGGACCGACGACCGAGTTCGGCGAGCAGGTGCCGTACGTGAACGCCGCCGGCTCCGCGAATGCGGTGGTGTCGAACCAGTGATCGATCGTCTGATCGAAGCCGCCCGGCAGCGGATCGCCGGTGCAGTTCGCCCGGCTGATGCGGCCGGGTCCGGTGCCGACACGGTCGGTCGACGTGATGCTGAACGGACGGCCGTCGCTGATGCTCAGAATCCCGTTGACGTTCCAGTCGCTCGCCAGCGCCCCGGCGATGCCCGAGAGCTGCCGCTTCCGTCCCGAACCGACCGGCAGCTCGTAGATGAAGCTGGTCACGAACCGCTTGCGGATGTCGATGGACAGCGGACCGTAATCGGCCGCCAGGTCGTACACGTTCTTCGGGAAGTTACCGCTCTCGCCGCCGCCGTCGGCGCTGAGGTGATCGAGGAAGTTGCCGAGCGCGCGGCCGTAGGTGAACGAGCTCGTGAACGCGAGGCCGCCGCTCAGCCGCCGCTGCACCCGCGCCTGCACCGAGTGATAGTTCGCCTGCCCGTCGGTGGCAATCTGCTCGAGATACGCGTTCGCGAAGCCGTACTGCGCGTACGGAAAGACCACGCTGCCGGGCGCGACGACGATCCCCTGATTGAGATTGCGCAGCTTGCGCCCGTTGCGCGTCAGGTTGCCGACGTACTCGAGGCCGACGACCGTGCTCGATCCGATCTGGTACTCGGGACCGAGGCTGAACTGCTGCACCCACGGCGTCTTCTGATTCGGATCCTGGATGCGCCATTGCACGCGCGTCTTGTCGATGTTCGCCGGCGACACCGGCGCGAACCCGTTGCGCAGAATCATCGGCGGCGCGTCGGCGCCGGAATTGGCGATCAGACTGACGTCGACGAGCTGCGGCGGGTTCAGCGCGAGCTGGCTCTCGCTGCCGTACCGGTCGTACTCCTGATAGAAGATGCCGTAGCCGGCGCGGACGACAACGTTCGACGACGGATTCCATGCGACGCCGAGCCGCGGCGCAAAGTTGTTCCGGTCGGGATGTATCAACGTGCGCGCGTAGATGTCGCCGGCCGAGGTCGACGTCACGATCGCGCCGGTCGCCGGATCGATGTTCGTCATCAGGTTCGCTTTGTCCTGCATCGGCGTGAAGTACTCGTAGCGCAATCCGTAGTTCACGGTGACGTTCGATCCGAGCCGCCATGAATCCTGACCGTAGAACTGCCATCCGTCGGAGTAGAGGTCGGCTTCCCGGAACAGCGTGAGCCCCTGCTGGCTCGAGAGTCCCATCAGGAAGTCGCCGAACCCGAATCCGGTGTAGCGGCCGTCGGTGAAGTTGAGCACGCCGTTGAGCGCCCGGAGGTCGATGTAGTCGACCTTGTCGCGCCGCCGCTCGACGCCGAACTTGTAGGTGTGCGCGCTGCGGTTCCACGTGACGTTCTCGGAGAACTGGAATACCTGCGACGTCTGATACTGCGGACGGAAGAACGGGCCACCGAGGCGCGTCAGGCGCGAGATGTTCATGTGCGGGAGGCCGCCGCTGTAGCGCGGATCGTCGGGCACGCCGCGGATGCCGTACTGCGCGTTGGCTGCGACGCCGAACGACGGCTGCAGCGAGCTCGACGACATGCGGTTCCACGCGCCGCGGAACTCGCTGAATACCGCGCCGCCGAACACCTTCGACCAGCCGCCGACCGCGCTCTGGCCGCGGTTGTACGTATCGCTGGAGAAGTCGCCCGACGCAATCGGATCGTCGAGCACCGGCGGCTCGTGCCGCGTCACGTCCATGAAGCTGTAGCGCGCGAATACCTGGCTCTTCGCCGCGGCCAGATTCTGATCGACGCGGATATCGAACTGATCGACGTCGTTCTTCAGGATGCCGTTGGAGATGTAGTTCGGGCTGACGAAACCGCCGGGGACGCCGAACGCCGCCAGCGCCTGCGGCACGTTCGCGCGCGGATAGAGCTTCAGCAGCGACGCCGCCACCGGATCGATGCACGACGCCGAGATCGTCCTGGCGGCCGCGTTGACGCATCCGGCCGCGACGAAGGGGTTGCCCGCGATCATGGTGCCGGTGAACTCGGTCAGGTTGCCCTGGCGCATCAGATCGGTCGGCACCGTCGCGAGCTGCGTGAGCGCCTTGTCGGTGCGCGTCGCCTGGTAGTCCCCGAAGAAGAACGTCCGGCTCCTGACGATGGGACCGCCGAGCGTGCCGCCTGCGATGTGCTGCTCGAACGAGCCTTTCGGCCGTCCTGCGCGGTTGTTCTCCCAGGTGTTCGCGTTGAACGCATCGTCGCGGAAGAATTCGAAGAGGTTGCCTTTGAGCGCGTTCGATCCCTGTTTGATCGAGGCGTTGATCACCGCGCCGGCCGCCTTGCCGAATTCGGCCGAGTACGTGCGGGTCTGCACGCGGAATTCCTCGAGCGCGTCGACGGGCGGCTGCACGACTTCCGTGCTGCGCTCCTGCAGGTTCGTCGACGCCGAGTTGTTGTCGCCGCCGTCGAGGATGAAGTTGTTCCACGTCGCCAGGTTCCCGTTGACGTTGAACATGCCGTCCTCGCCGCGGCCGGTGAGTCCCGCGGGCGCGGCGACGACGCCCGTGGTGAGAAACGCGAGCTCGGAGTAGCGGCGGCCGAGCAGCGGCAGATCGGTGACCTGCCGGCGATCGACCGAGTAGCCGACGTCGGCAGTCTGCGTCTGCAGCAGCTCGGTCCTGCCGCTGACGACGACTTCTTCGCTGACGCTTCCGAGATCGAGCCGCACGTCCACTTCGATTCGCTCCTGCACGTGCAGGGCGATGCCGGTCTGGACCGACTTGCGGAACCCGGACAACTCGGCGGCGATGGAATAGCTCCCGACCTTCAAGGTGGGAAACACGAACTGCCCTTTGTCGGTCGTCACGGTCGTCACGGCCGTACCGGTGGATTCCTGCGTCGCGGTGACGGTGGCGCCGGGCACGACCGCCGACGACTGATCGCGGACGGTGCCGACGATGGTGCCGGTGTCGAGCTGCGCGAACGCGAGAGCCGTGGTGGAGATTACGAGCAGCGTCGCAAGCGTCAGGCAGAAATAGGTGCGATTCATGCGGCGTTGTGTATCACACAAGACCGCATGCGACAACGACGCGTTGCTGGAGAATTCGTGGAGGCGTGAAGCGGCGCGTCGCAAAAAATGCGGCGCGCCGCGGCTGAATCTGCGCCGGCGGATACGCTCGGCTGAGGCCTTCGCGCTACTTGGTGTCGGCGTTCGGACCCGGATTGATCGGAATCATGATGTGGGCGCCGGGAGTGCCGGGGAGCATGAGCCACGGTCTGCCGTTGCCCTTCAGCGCGGCGTCGCGCTGGCTCTCAGTCGACACGCCGATCGATTCCGGCGTGGCGCCCGGCACCGACACGACCCAGAGCAGCTTGATGCGCCCCGGATCGTCCGAATAGCGGTACGACATCGTGCCCGACGGCGGCGGCTTCAGCCGGCCATCCTTCATCGCCGCCTGGATCCCTTCGGTGACTTCCTTGTCGGACTTGCCCTGCGCGCGCAGCTTCGCGGTCATGTCGCGCCGCGGCGCGGTGACCTTGTTGTAACACCAGGCGAACCCGTCCTTGTCCTTCGGCGTGCACTCGACGAAGTTCGTGCCCGCGCGCAGCACGACGCGATCGCCGGTCTTCTCGTCGTACTCGATGATCGCCGCGCCGCCTTTCAGATCCTCCGGCAGCGGCAGCAGCGCCTGCGCGATTTTCTCTTCTTTCGTCAGCGCGCTGGCGCTCGCAGCGGTCAGCGGGATCATCAACAGGACGAGGGCTGCGCCGGCGATGAATGCTTTCATACGACCCTCCCGAAAAAAACCGATGTGCTCATCCAGCATAAATCAACGAGTAACCGCGCTCCTGCGCGCGCGTGACGGCCACGACGCCGGCCGACACGAACCGGCTGCCCGGGATCAGTGCGCTCGCGGCCAGCTCCTTGTAGATCGCATCCGCATTGCCGCTTGTTCCTGCGAGCTGCTGCGAGATGAAGTGGGTCGCCAGATCGCAGATCACGATGTGTGCGCCTCGCTTCGTCACTGCGTCGATCGTGTTGCCGAGATTCGGCAGCGCCAGCCCGTACTCGGGCGAGTTGTACAGATTCGTGGTCGGCGACTGCTGCGTCTTCGGATCCTTGAACTCGATCATCCCGCCGACCGGCTTGCCGTACTTCGCCCAGAATGCGTCGTTGTACGCGAACGGCGTCGCGAAGTGGCGCATGACGATCACGATCGCGAGATCCTTGTCGTCGAGCGCATACGCGTTCTTGTTCGTCGCGTACAGATTGTTCGCGTAGAGCACCGCTTCGCCCGCACCCCTCGGCGTCACCGCATCGACCAGGATGCGATGTTTCCCCGGCACCTTGTCGAGCCAGTCGTCGTCGGCGTGTCGCGACGCCATGAACCGGCCAGGCGGCGCGGTCTGGGCTTCGGCGATGCCGGCGCCCACCGCGCCTGCGGCCACGGCGGCGCCCACTCCGGTAATGAACGAACGGCGACCCGTCGTATCTTCGATCATCTGCTCCTCCAATGGGGTGCCCGAGATTATAAGGGGTGGCCCGTCACCGACGCACCGTGACTTTTTGTGCACGCCAGTTCCAGATCTCCCCGACCCAGAGATCGTTTTCCGTCCGGCAGTCGATGCTGTTGACCATGCCGAATTCCTTCGGCATCTTGCCCGCCTTCCCGAACTTGCCGACGATCTGGCCGTTCAGGCGGACCTTGTAGATCTCCCCGTGGTCCATGCTCTCCGGATCGTTCGAGTTCGACGTGTAGAAACTCCTTGACGAAGGCGCCGTTCCGATCGAATTCGAACAGGCGCGTCTCGCCGCTGCGCGTGTACACGAACACGTGCCCTTTCGAGTTGGTTGCGACGCCGACCCCTTCGCCCATGTACACGCCCGGCGGCATCGTGAGGAAGTTCGGCACCGAGTCGAACGGAATTTCCGGCGTGGTCGCTTTGGCTATTGCTTCCGGCGCCGGAACCGGTCCCTGCGTGAATGCAGGACCGCCGCCGAGCAGGAGACCGGCGACGACGATCGCGCTGAGGCGTCGCATCCCTTGAGGCCCTCCGATGGCGCGAAGGGTTGCACAGTGTCGGCGCAAAGTAAAGATTGTGACGCCCCGGTTACGCGTGGCGCTCGACTTTGTGCAGCGACTTGGGGAGGAACACGTCGATCTGCTCGTCGGTGAGCGCGCGCTCGTCGACCGCCGCGGCTTCGTACGGATGCGCGCCGGCGGGCGGTGCGTGGCGGAGGACGTCGTGGAGCTCGGCGATCAGCGTGTCGCGCCGCTGGCGCGCGGTCGGCGAATCGATCGCGCCGTCGGCGAGATCCGACAGCACCGCGCGGTACTGCTCGCGAATATCCCACAAGCGCGCCGCGCACACGGCGTGTCCCTGCGTGACCGCGTCGTCGTCGAACGTCAACTGGACGAGCAGTACGGCGAGCGCGAGCCCGCCGCAGACGGCGCTGACGGTGGCGAGCGCCGATCCGCTGGCTGCGGCGACCGCGACCGACGCGATGGCGACGGCGAGCATCAGCACCGCCTGCGCCCCCTTGGACGCGCGGCTCCAGCGCGCCCGTGTGCGCGCGAGATCGGCATGTGCCTTCTGCCGGTACACGACGTACCCGAAAGTCAGGCGCAGGTGATCCATCAGGCTCAGATCGAACATGGAACCTGAGACGCAGGGGCAAGACGCGTACCCGCCGGCGACCCGCCATTGCGCCCGGTTGCGCGCATCGCGGGACGACAGAGCGAGTAAAAGTTTCGCCCGCCCGCATCGCGATCGAACGGTCCGCCCCGGCATGCCGTTCGCTAGGTGCTCGCCACGTCACGGCAACTTGCGCCCGGGACGCTGGTTTTTCGGTGGCCGATGACGTATTTGCCACCCGCATTGCAGATCGGTTCGAGTCATGAGGCCATGGGTGCGCTATCGGCGCGGACGCGCGCGCTACACGGGATGGATCAGCCGCGCGCCGTTCGTCGCCTGGACTGAAACGCCGGGGGGGAAGGCGGCGATCGCGGCGGCGGCGGGCCGTTTTCGCCTGCGATGGCTCGCCGACACGCGCGCGCAGCGCAGGTTATGGAAACAGCTCGCGGCGATGGCGCGCCAGCGCGCGGTCGTCGTGTCGATCCAGAGCGAGGCCGACGCATACCCGGTCCGGCTCCAGGAGTTCGCCTACGCCGAAGGGCTGCCGCGCGTGGGCATCGAGCTCCATCGATTGGTCGTCGTGCCGCGCGTCCTGATCAACGGCGCCGCGTACGGCGCGATCGCGCGCCGGCTGCACGGCGTGCCGGCGTTCGCGTCGCTCGAAGGCGGCGACGCGCTGAGGGAATTCTTCGTGCTCGCCGTGATCAGCGACCTGGATGCCGCGGTCTCGGGCGCGCGTCCGTCGCCGAAGCGGCCCGTTGCGGCCGGCAAGGACTGGGTGAGCGTCGGGCTCAACCCCCGGTTCGTCTGGCGCGTGCCGTTGTTGAAGGATCCGCCGTGGGACGGACATCACTACGTGCTGGAGTTGACCCGCGACCCGATCACGCGAGCATTGCGGAAGGCTGTCGCCGCCGCGATCGCGCAGATTGAATCGGCGCTGCCGGGCCTCTCGCGCAGCGAGCGCAACGAGATTCTGCGGCGGGCCGTTCACGGCGCGGGGTGAAGCGCGCGCGAGGCGCGCGTGCCCGAGACGCTCAGACTGACGCCGGTCGGGGGTTGAGACGGCGGCGCTGCACGTTTTCCTTGTAATTGCCTTCCAGATGCTCGACGCCGTCAGCGGTAATCAGCAGCATCGAGCTGTCGGACCTCGAGATCAGCTTCTTCTGTATCAGATACCAGATGGTGAACTCGAGATGCTCGCGCGGCGTGCCCGTGAGCGATTCGAGATCGAGCGGCGTGAGCGCCGGATTTTCCGGCTCCGTGCGGCGTTGCGTGTACAGCACCTCGAGAACGGTCAACCTCAACATTCGTTCGGTCTCGAAGTCGTTCTCGGCGGTTGCGCCGGTCGTCACCAGACGCCAGCGCTCCTGCCGGTGCCGTGAGTAGGTGACGTCGTACTGCGCGCGCCGCGCCGGGTCGGCGATGACATCGTACGCCTCGGTCAGCTCGCGAAATCGCGCGTCGTTTCCCGTCTCGCTGTTGTCCGGGTGAAAGCGCTGGGCCAGCAGCCGGTACACGCGGTGCACGGTTTCAGGCTCCGCGTTCGAGCTGATTTGGAGGATTTCGTAGTAATCGGCTGCTTGATCTGTTCCCACTTCGTCTTGTTATCGGTTCGTCCTCGCCCGACGAGCACTGGCGCCCCGGGGCATGTCCAAGTTCGCCGATTCCGAAACTGTATTGTCGAAGCGTGAAGTCGAACGCAATCGGTCGGTCGTGACCGTGGCGTGATTGTTGAAGCTCCGCTCTCCGGTATGAAACGCGCCATCGTGTCGCTGGCTGCTTACGACCCGGGCGTCGAGCTCGTGGTCAGTGGCGTCAAGATCGATCGCGATGTCGTCATCCTCGTGCTGGCGCCGGTTGGTGCCGGCCGGAGCACCGACGACGCCGTCACGTCGCTCCGCATCAAATGGCCCATGCCGTTCTCCAAGTCGTTCTCGGTGAAAGACCTCATCGAGAACCTCATCGACCGGTTCGTCGAGGCCAGACCCACCATCGCTCCGGACCGCTGAGCCCGCTTCACGATTTATCAATTTCTGATTCAGTTTCCGTCCGCCCTGCGGCTACAATCCGCGCGGTATCGGGGGATGCCTGACGGCAGCGAGGTGACAGCTGCTCTCACGCCAAGGAGGGCGGGGCACGATGTCGCACGATCTGAAGGAAATGGAATCGGGTACGGCGCTCTCGAGACGCGAGTTCACGCTGGAAGCCGCATTGGCGATCCTTGCGGGCTGCGTCATCACCATCACCGACGCGGCCTGCGGCAGCAGCAACTCGACGCCGACGACGCCCACGGCTCCGCCGGCCGATATCAATGGCGTGGTGGCGGCGAACCATGCGCAACCACACGCCGTGGTCATCACCGGTGCGATGATCACGGCCGGGAACGCAGTGACGCTGAACATTCAGGGCCAATCGACGCACAATCACACGATCAGCGTTTCCGCGAATAATCTGCTCTCGCTGAAGAACCGACAGGCCGTCACGATTACGTCGTCCAACGACAACGCTCACATGCACGACGTCACGTTCACGCCGGTGTAGTCCACCGCCCGCCGAAGCGGGAGGGCCCGACGTGAAGTTGGCCCTCCCGTCAAGTGTCGCGCGCGGCCCGATCGTTGACACCGCGAGGCGACGTCCGTGATCTTCGTGTTTTCGCGGTTTGTATTTCAGCCCAACAGCATCTCTGATCTCATTGCACGTTGGCGGTCACTGACGCGTTGGCGTTCAGCGTGAACGTGCAGCTTTTCGTTTTGTTCCCGCCGCTCGAACAGGCGCCCGACCAGACGACGTCGCGTCCGTTCGCGTCCTTGAGGGTGATCGACGCGCCGGTCGGAAACGTGCCGGATCCGCTGCTGCCGACCGTGACGTTGATGCCCGTCGGCGTCGACGTGATCCGCTCGCCGCTGCGGCCGCTCGCCGTCACCGTCAGCGTCGCCGTTCCCGATGACGGCGGTGGTGGTGGCGGTGACGATGACGGCGGGTTCACGGTTAGCGAACTGAAGAGCGTGGTGCTCCCCAGCGTGGCCGAGAGCTGCACGGTGGTTGTGCCCGAACTGGGAGACGTCGTGATCGGGAACGTGGCGCTCGTCGCGCCGGCCGCGACCGTGACGCTCGCCGGCACCGTTGCGGCCGGCAGGTTGCTCGTCAGGTTGACGACCGCGCCGCCCGACGGCGCGGCGCTCGACAGCGTGACGGTCCCTGTCGACGAGTTGCCCGCTGTCACGCTGCTCGGGCTGACGCTGAATGCCGAGAGTGTGGCTGCGGGTGGAGGAGGCGGCGCGGCATCCGGAGTGACCGTCAACGTCGCCGACTTGGTGACGCCGCCGCCCGTGACCGAAATCGTCACGACCGTCTGTGTCGTCACCTGCGTCGTGAACACGTTGAAGCCGCCCGCGATCGCGCCGGCCGGCACCATGACGCTGTTGTTCACCTGAGCGATCGCCGGATGACTGCTCGTCAGCTGAAAGATCGTGTCGGTCGGCTGCGCCGACGCGACGGTGACCCTGCCGAACGAGCTGCCGCCGGTGCCGACTGTTGACGTCGGATCGAGCGTCAGCGACGCGGGCGCGGGCTGCGGCGTCACCGTGACTGGCGCCTGCATGCTCGTACCGTTCCAGCTTGCGGTGACGACCGCGCTGGTGTTCGCCGTGACGCTGTTGGTTTGAAGCGGGAACGACACCGAGAAGCTCCCGGGATTCACGAATACGGACGGCGGAGGGCTCACGGCGGCAGAGTTGCTCGCGAGCGTTACGCTGGCGCCACCCGCCGGCGCCTGGCCGCTCAACATCACGATCGCTCCCGCCTGCGCGCCGCCATTGATCGTGCTCGGCGAAATCGACAGCGACTTCAACGCCGTCGGCGCGACGGTGAGGTTCCCCGACGCGGACTTGCCATTGAGCGTCGCGGTGATCGTGACCGGCGTCGCCGACGCGACCTGGCCGGCCTGCATTTGAAATTGCGTCCACGCGATGTTGGCCGGCATCGTGATCGACGCGGGCACCGGCGCCGCGCTCGAATTCGAGCTGGTCAAGGCGATGCTGGTCGGCGTCGGCGGCGCGCCGGTGAGCTGCAGCTGCAGCCATGTCGTGTCGCCGCTCGTCAGCGGATCCGTCGTGGACGAGACCGACACCGGCGTCGGCGGCGCCGAGCTGACGGTGAACGTTCCTGTCGTCGACCACGGCGTGACGGCCGCCGTCGTCGGCGACGCGTCGCCCTGGACCGAATGGACGCGCCAGAACTTCTGTCCCGGCGTGAGCGAGAGAACGGTGCGGGTGGGATCGTTGAGCTGACTATCGAGGTCTTCGATCGACTGGAAGTTGCTGTCGCGAGCGATCTGCAGATCATAACCGCTCGGCTGCGGATTCGGCGAAGCGGACCACGTCAGGGTGATCGGCAGCGTGAGCGTCACGCCGTCGGGCGGAGACAACCGAGTCAGCGCCGGCGGCACAGGGTTGTTGAAGAAAACGGAGAAGGAGATGACGTTCGACGGCGCGCTGAAGATGCCGTTCGCGTTCACGGCGAGGACACGCGCGAAGTAGTTGCCTTCGGGGTTGCCGATCGCGAACGAGTAAGTTGTGTTCGGGATGTTGTCGAACTGGATTCGCGTGACGACCGGAAAACTCGGATCGGTCGCCGCCTGGAACACGTACGTGACAGCGCCCGCCGCGGCGGTCCAGTTGAAGGTCATGACCTCGTACGGATGGAACGTCGAATATCCCTTCGGCGGTCCGAGCGACGGCGTCCCCGGCGCGCCGGGCCCCACGCCCGTCACGCTGAAGCTTCGCGCGGCCGACCACGCGCCCTGTTCGAACGCGCCGTTCACCGCCTGCACGCGCCAGAAGTACGTGCCGTTGGCGAGGCCGCTCACGGTGCCGGCGGTGGTCTGACCATTGGTGGAGTTCTGAAGGACGACCGGCGTAAAGCTCGACGAGGAGCTGACCTGCCAGTTGTACGCGACGATGCCGCTGGGATCGCTGACCGATGACCACGAGATCGTGAAAGGTTCCTGCACGCTCGCGCCGGCGGCCGGTGCGAGCTGTGCGGGTGCCGGTGGTGGAGCAGCGGAAACGCGAGCGGCCGAACCGACGAACAGCGCAGCAGTGAAGATCGAAACGACGGAGACTTTTACTTTCATCATAGGAGGCTGACAACGAGCAACGCGGAAGCCACTGAACTCCCGCGTCACGGGATGCGATGCGGTGAGCAGTGTATGTACCTCTTTCGGTCATGCGTGCATTTCCTGCAGTGGACCGATCGGCAGCAATCGTTACGCGATCGGAAAATAGATTCGCGCGTCGTAAATCGCGCGCATCTCAACTGAAACCGAAGTGTGAGCTGATCGATGGCGCATGAGTAAGAGCGCTGTGCGGCGACCGCGCACAACGCTGTGCGGCTACCGCGCACAATTTGTCAAGACGTCGCATACAGGCAGGACGTACACCGCGCCTCGCGACGTTCGGTGAGCGACAATCGATCGCGGAGGAACTCGAAGCGACGCGCGTGCAACGATCGCGACGAAAGATGCACACTTCGGCGCAGCGGAAACCTTTTGCCGCTGAAGCTCGATATGTCGATGAGAATTACGGCAGCGCGTACGTGACGAGCGTGTCGGTGGCGACGACGGCCACGTACTGTTTGCGGTTCCTTCCCTGGTAGGTGATCGGATCGGCGTTTCCTCTCCGCGGAAGCTTCGTCACCCACAGCTCCTTTCCGCTCTTCACGTCGAACGCGCGGAAGCGGTTGTCATCGGCCGACGCGATGAACACGACGCCGCCGGCGGTGACGATGGGTCCCGCCAGTGCGGGGCGGCCGGTACGCTGTTTGGCAGGCGGCAGTTGCTCGGTGATGCCGAGCGGCACCTGCCACGCGAAGTTTCCCGTCGATGCGTTGATTGCCGTCAGCCGCCCCCACGGCGGTTTCTGACACGGCCAACTCGCGCCCTCGATGCGGACGTCGAAGTTGCCGCGGCCGGGACCTGAGCGCTCGGGGACGATCTTGTCGTACGGAAACGGCGAGTCCGCGCGCCTCTTCTCGATCCATCCGAGCGCGCCGACGTCCTGCGTCGCAACGAAGAGATATCCGGACGTCGGATCGAACGCGGTGCCGCCCCAGTTTGCGCCGCCGAGCCCTCCGGGAAACGTGAGCGTCACGGTCGGCGCGGCGCTTTCTGTCCGGTACCGCCACGGCGTGAACGGCCCTGCGTTGTGCACACCGCCGATTTTCTCGACCAGCTCCGCGCAGGCTTTCGCGTGCTCGGGCGTCGTGTCCGCGGCGGTGACGAGATCGGCCGGTTCGTATCCGACGCGCGCGAGCGGCGGCGGCTTGGTCGGGATCGGCTGCGTGGGAGACGCGCGCTCGCCGGGCACGTCGCTTTCCGGAACGCGACGCTCATCGACGCCGAAGATCGGCTGTCCCGTTTCGCGATTCAGGATGTACATGTAGCCCGACTTCGTCGTCAGCGCGAGCGCCGGAACCGGACGGCCGTTGCGCACGACGTCGAACAGTCCCGGAGGCGCCGGCGGATCGTGATCCCACAGATCGTGATGGATGGTCTGGAAATGCCACCGATAGGCGCCCGTCTGGATATCGACGGCGACCACGGAATTCCCGAACAGGTTCGCGCCCTTCCGGTCTCCGCCGTAGAAACCGCCGATCGGCGACGCGAGCGGCAGGTACACGAGGCCGCGCTGCTCGTCGAGCGTGAAGTAGAAGGGCCAGGCGTTGACGCCGAGGCGATCTTTCCAGCTCTCGCCCTCCCATGTGTCGTGACCCGGTGCGCCCGGCTGTGGAACCGAGCTGAACTCCCACAGCTTCGCGCCGGTGCGCGCATCGAACGCGCGGGGATTGCCGACGCCGCCGACGGCGCCCGGCGGCGTGTTCGCGCCGACAACGACGACGTTCCTGTACACGAGCGGCACGGAGTTGTACGGCACTCCCATGTCTACTTCGCCGTCGTTGCCGAAGCGCGAGGCGGCGGCACCCGTGCCTGCGTCGAGCGCGATCAAACGGCGTCCGGCAGAGACGAGGATGCGCGGCGCGATGTCGCCGCCGCCCGCCCAATACGCGACGCCGCGACGCGAAGGCGCCGCGCCTGCGATGGGATGCTGCCAGATTTCTCTTCCCGTCTCGGGCTCGAGCGCCACGACGCGGTTCGCGGCAGGCAGATACATGACGCCGTTGACGACAATCGGCGTCGCCTCGGAATTGAGGCTCGCGGCGCCGCCCCTTCCACCGGGCGCCGCAGACGGCGTCTCCGGCTGCAGGCGATACGTCCACATCTGCGCCAGCTTCGCGACGTTCTTCGTGTCGATTTGCGTCAGCGGCGAGTAGCCGCTCCCGACCAGATCTCGTCGGTACATCGGCCAGTCGCTCTCGCGCCTGTTCGTGAGCGGCGACTGCGCTCCGGCGGAGCAGATGAGGAACGTTGCGGCGGCCGTCAGAATCATCCACGAGCGCATCGCGTTCACTCAGCCTCGCTGCAGCCACGAATCGGCCGCGGCGACTCTGGGGTCGAGCCAGGTCCACTCGATCTTTTCGTAGGTGAAGGCGACCTGCTCGTATTCGTTCAGCTTCATGAGCCCCGGCTCTTTGTCGCATCCTATCACTACGATCGGCGTCGTGATTCCCTCGACTCTTTCGGATGCTGCGGTTCGTCGGGATTGACACCGCCGGACCACGAGCACAGAATGGCGCGCTGCAAAAAATCGCTGACCGATTGTCTCGAAGCTGTCCATTGTTCGTTGTTCAGGAAAGGAGCTGCAGGATGTTGAAAGCGACGCTGGCGTTGACGTGCTTCCTGTGCGTCGGACTCGTCTCCCCGATTCGCGCGGGCGACGACTCTCTCGTCAGATTCGACGGCGGGATTGGTGTGATCCCGGTGTCGAACGTGGCCGTGAACGCCGATGGGACCGTGACCGTGAGCCGGAATACCGTGCGTGGTGTCAACCCTCCGGGCCAGATCTGGGTCATCGCGGGACTCAACGCGGACGTCGAGACCGATGGGCGCATCGAGGTCCGCGGGCGGGGGCTGCTTCTCGGCGGCGGCAACAACATCGGGTTCAACGCCAACCAGCGCGTGTTCGCCACGCTGATTTGCTCGGCGACGGCGCCCTTCACACAGTTCAGCACGCCATCGACCGGTGTCGCGCTCGAGCCGAACGGAGATTTCCGGATCGACGATACGCTCAGTCCGACGCCGCCGGCGGTGTGTGCCAGCCCGGTTCTTCTCATTCGCAACGCGGCAGGCGCCTGGTTCGCTGCCGGAATTCTGAAGCTCGAGGACTGAGCTCAGAGCTGTTTGCGGCCTCCCTCACAGAGGACACGGAGGACGCGCCTTTCGACAGGCTCAGAGCGAGCGCCATCGCTCATGGTGATCGCCATCGGTCAGGGTGAGCGTGTCGAACGCGTGTCCTCAGCGTCCTCCGCATCGAGCGGCCACCTCCGGCTCGAACGAGCGAGCAGATCGCGGTCACCCGTTCGCGGCGTTCCCGTTCACCTAAGGGTTCGCGACGGCGCGATCCGGTATTGGCTTTCGTCAGGATCGGGCAGCCTCGAGCTGAGTCCAGCGGCCGCCTCGGAGCCCGGTTTCTTCGTGATGGTGTTCGCCGGCCTCTCGTATCCGGAGCGATGGTACACGGACGGTCTGCGCGTGATGACCACGACCTATCCGATCAAGCCGCCGTTGTACGCCATCACGAAAAGCACCAACTACCTTCCGAACGTGCTGATGCAGATGGAGGCCAATGAAGTCGGCTTCGACAACGGGGTGTTCGTCGATGAGAACGATCACGTCGGCGAGAGCTCCAACATGAACGTCGCGTTAGTGACGCAGGATGGCGTGCTCAAGCACCCGAAGTTTCGATCACATCTTGTCCGGCTGCACGTCGCTCCGCCTGCTGGAGCTCGCCCGCGTCCTGCAGTCCACCAGGTCGACGCCATCAACCACGACCTGAGCGGCGCGCAGCCGCGTTGAGAACGGACGCGGTTGACAGCTCCGACACACGAACCTATCGTCCGTCGAGGGAGAGGAGGATTCCATGGCGACTGTAATGTTGATGGAATGGCCGGGCGTGACGCCGGAACAGTACAACCGCGTGATGTCGAATCTCGGCCTCGACAAAAATCCCCCTGCCGGTGCCGTCTTTCACGTGGCGGGTTTCACAGGAGGTTCCGCTCGCATAGTGGATATTTGGGATTCGCAGCAGGCGTTCGAGCGTTTTCAGAAAGATCGGCTGACCGCCGCCGTGCAGAAGGCGGGCATTACCGGTCAACCGAAGGTCCAGTTTTATCCCGTGCACAATCTCTTCGCGCCGAACATTGAAGAGATCAGGAAAGCCGGCGCTTCGTCGATGCCCGTCACCGCTTGAGTCGTCGTATCGTGTTTTTCGTGATTTCGTTTTTCGTGATCACTTCTCGCGCTGCAACTGATTCGGCGAATGTGATCTCCTTCGCGACTCCACGCAAGCCGATGTCGGAGAGCACGACATCGGCCGCCCTCTTCAATGCTGGTCGATCGTGACCCGGGCCGCCGGCCGCGGCGGCGCCATCAGGACGTCCTTGCGAATCGCGCCGCCGACGAGCGCGGCGTCCTCCGCGTAGAGCGACCAGCTCACTCCGACCGCGATCGCGCGAGCAGCGACGTCCGCAGCGTCGCAGAGTTGACCCGTGAGTGTCTCTCTTGATCACTTTTCGCTTCGAGAGCTGTGTCATGGCGCGCAACGAGCGATCGCGATGTGATTCGCTGCGACCGCGTGGATCTCGTTTGTGTTCGCGTTCTTGCGGATCCGTATCGAGTGCGGGTTCGCTCGCTCGAACTCACCCTCGATCTGATCGATGAATGTAATCGCGGTTACAGGATCGTCGCTGGATCGGCGCGCACTTACAACCACCGCTCGAAAATCCGGCAGTCGCCGACGAGTTGTCGGCGGGCACGCTGGTTGCGTCTCGCTCGAAGCAATTCGCTAATCCCGCAGCTCATTGACGAGATCGCCTTCGCGGCTCGGCCGAACGCAGTCGAGCCATGGCACGGGACCGGCAACGCGAGCGGATCGCTGCGTCACGTCTCTCCCTTCAGGCGATTCCCACTCTGAGCCGATTGCGATCGGACTGCAGCGCTGCGCCGCGCCGCGCTTTGAGCAGCCAAGCGATGTGTGTGCGCGTGTCAATCGGCAGCGGCAAGGAGAAAGAGCGATGACAATGAAGAGTTTCTCGTTGGGTGCGATCGCGTTCGGCGTGATGATTTGGACCGGCGCGTGCGCGAAGGAAACGCCGACCGCCCCGAGCATCGTGAGCGGCGACGTTTCAGGAGCGCGGACGGCTGATTTGACATCCACGCCGACCGTGACGCTCCTGCCCGATCTCACGGCGAGCCCCGCGCAGGTGACGGTCGCGGTCGGTGATACCGTCCTCTTTGCGAACCAGAGCGGCCGCGCCCTGCTACTCCGGTCTTACAACTGCTCGGAATTCTCAACGATGTGGCTGGACCCTGGAATGTCGCGGCACACGATGCCTTTCAACCCAGCCGGCAAGACGTGCGACTATTTCGCGTATAGCTACCCGCAGAAGATTTTCGTTGGCCGCGTGTACGTGCAGTAGCGTGCAGTTCCGATGGGCCAGCGACGGCGATCGAGGTCGGTCGAAATCACTGGCCCACGCATCACGTCGGATCACTTCTCCATTCGACGATGCATTAACAGCATCACGCTTCTGACGATCGCCCTTGGCTGGGCGAACGCTGGGGTCGCCGCCCACTGGCGGGTTGCATCGTTGCCGTAGACGAGCATGCCGGTGTGCTGCATCAGGTCATTCGTGTCCTCGCGCATCCCGAGCCGCTGTCGAATCGCGTCGATGTCTTTCTGGCGCCCGGTGACGAAGTACCATCCTGGCTTCGTCCCGTAACGGCGTGCATAGTCCCTAAGGACGGCCGGCGTGTCGGTCGCCGGATCGAGCGTGACGGAAATCATCCGTACGTCTCGTCCCAAACGATCGCCGAGTTGTTCCTCCACCTTCACGAGGTTCGCCGTGGTCCGTGGACATTGATTCGTGCAGCTGGTGAACATGAAGTTGATCAACACGACTTTGTCTCTGATCAAGTCCTCGTAGAAGCGAACCCGTGCGCCGTCCTGGGTCTGAACGACGACATTCGGCAAATACGTGTTCGCCAGGGCGGCATGCGTGCCGCCGGTTGCCGCGGCCGCCGCGAGCATCAGGCTCGCAACCGCCACCCATGCGTCTGTTCTTTTCGTGATCATCCGACACTCCGTTCAATCACGCACGACTGCTCACGGGATCACGTCGAAGCGCGCCATCATCGCCATGTCTTCGTGCTCCATGTTGTGGCAATGGAAGACGAACGGGCCCAGGTGATCCCTGAACTTCAGGAACACGTCGACCGAGTCGCCGCCTTTGAGGAGGATCGTGTCCTTTCGCGCAAGACCGTCCTGTTCGGCCACGACCGGGTTTCGCGCCGTGTCGGTCGGTGGACGCCCGTTCCGCTTCAGTACGCGGAAGAACTCGGAGTGGATGTGGATCGGATGCCACCATCCGCCAGACGAGTTCTCGAGGTGCCAGATCTCCGGCTGTCCACGCGTCGGCGTGGCGATCGGCGTGTCGAGATCGCCGGCAAACCGGTCGTTGATGGCCCAGGCGCCGTCGGTTCGCTCGAATTTGAACGATCTGCGGTAGGCGCGGTCGATGTCCGCCTGCGAGATCGGGTCGAACGGCCGCAGCACGTCGCGCACCTCGCTGTTGTCCTCGACAAGAACCAGCGGATCGCCGGTGAGCCGGAACTCCAGCAGCTTGTTGCCGCTGCCCTGCGGCAGCAGCCCGTCGTCCGGCTTGCGCCCGTTGCTCTGGGGCAGCCGGTTTTCGAGGTACAGCTTGGTGCCCGCTGCGAGGTTCGGGAACTTCGAGAAGTCGATGACCATCTCGTAGCGTTCGGCCATCGAGATCAGGAAGCTCACGGCGCCGCGCAGCGGGCGCGACAGCAGGCCGCCTTCGTTCGCGATCATGTCCATCGTGAACGTTTGGCCGCCCGGGTTGCCGTCATTGAAGAAGATGCGGTAGATGCGCGCATTCGAGGCGTTGAGGAAACGGAAGCGGTATTTCCGCCGCTTGACCTCGAGGTACGGCTGGATCGCGCCGTTGAGCAGGAACTTGTCGCCGAGAAAGCCGTCGTGGTCGAACGTGCTGAAGACTAGCGAGCCGTCTGCGGCGAAGCGCTTGTCCTGAATGGCGAGTGGAATGTCGTATGGCGGGCTCGGAAGATGAAGTGCCGACAGATTCGGATCGTTCTCGTCGTTCGAGTCGAGCGCGTCAAAGCAGAGCACGAAACCGGCCAGGCCGCGATAGGCGTTCGGACCGGTGAAGTCGAGCAGATGGTCGTGGTACCACTGCGTCGAAGGTCGCGCCTCTACCTCTATGTCCGGGGTACTTGCGGTGCACCGCACGACATCGAGCACGCCAGGATCGAGAAGCGGATAGAAGTAGTCGAGTCTCTGCCGCTCCCTCACGACGCTGTGGTCGGGACACAGATCGTTGGTCACGGGTGACGGCGGTTCGTTCGGAGGCCACCCGGGCGGCTCCATCACGATGAACTGCGGGAAACCATCGGGAATGTCCGGTAGCTTGTCCAGGGCCGCTTTGTCCAGGTTCACCGGGAACCCATCGGCACGGGCGAGGTGGTGTCCGCCGTGCAGATGGACAGTCGTTCGCGGAACCCCGAACCCTTTATGGTCGGGCGGCAGACAGTTGATGTGCCGAATCACGAACCCGCCGCCTATCGGATCTGATGTGGACGAACAAGGCGTGACCAGCCTACTGCCGAAATTCTGCAACAGCGTCGGACCGAGCACGTTGTACGGAAGCGGCTGCAAGCTCCCGGCACCGACGCTCGGCTCGGCAAAAGGTGAGAGATCGCGATATCCCCAGATGGTCGTCGGCGGCAATTGGCTGTGAAATTTCACAACGCGCTGTTCGGACGCGATCTTGAAAAAACGTGTCGTGTTCGGATCTATCCACAAGCGGAGGTATTGCTCCGGCAGGTCGAAAAAAGGTTCGACTTCGAGCAAGGCGCCCGGCAGCGGCAGCTCGTCGATGAACGGGGTAGTCGGAGGACTGGCCGGAAGGCTGTCGCCGTCGGCGAACGACACTACTCCGTTCGGTCCAAAAATCACGTACCCGCTGCCAGCGAGCCCGAGCTTCAGCATGTTTCTTCTTGTCAGCATGTCTCCCCCTTTTTTGGCTCGATCCTGTGCGTTGACAACTCGACATGTCGTACTAACGACGATTGCATGACCGCCCAACCATGTGGTGTTGGCGCGCGCAGGACGCTGAATCCCGCGGGACGTCGCAGCCGCGCTTCGGTGACGCCCGCCTTGGTCTAGCGTCGGGGCACACGTACAGCGAGTTGCCTCACGCGTGGCGCGTAACGTTCAACGGCTGCGGTGTGCGGAAAGGCTCAGCCCGGTGGCGGAACCTGCGTGCGGGAACGAGGCTGCGTGATTTCGCGCAAACGACGACCGGCGGACCTGCGCAACATGGTGCTACTCCCCTTCGCGCGTGGTCCCGCCCGTCCGAACGTCGACAATCGCGCGGATGATGCCGAAATATGTGACTGATCTCTAAAGTTGTCAATAGGGTGGTTGCACACTTTAGTGGCCTTCATTTGCGTCTTTCGCTCCGCGCAGTTCAAGACTCGTGAGATCAATTGCGGCACCGCTGTATGCGCCGCCGATTGGAAGAGGGCAGCTGCGTCGCCGCCGACGATCTGTTTCCGAACTCAGCAATCGCGGATCGCGGAGTGAACCCACGCGACAATTCGGTCGGGCAGCGAGTCGCGTGTCGTCAGCGTCACGTGCCACAGCTCGACGTCGCCCCGGTCCTTCACCTCGTCGATGAACCCGCCGCCGCGCTGCGCCACGGTCGCGACCAGCGGGCGGCGGTTCTCGAGCAGACGCCCCACGGCGTCCACGAACGCCTCAGACATGCATTCCATCTTGCCGATTTCGTCGATGAGGTAGACGGCCGAGCGGCCGGATGCGTGTCTCAATGCGGTCGCGAATCGATCGATCGCCGCAACGTCGACGCCGTAATTGCTCACGCGCGGCGGTGGTAGCCGGATGTGAGCGATGACGGCGTGCTCACCGGCGAAAGTGACGAGGCGGAATCCGAGTCGTTCGCGATTTGCGCGAATCTCCTCCGTGTAGAATCCGACGAGATGAAGAGGTGCGAGCTTGTGTGCCGCTGCGCGGAGGACGGTCGTCTTGCCGATGCCCGGCCGGCCGGTCAAGAGCAGGGACACGAGAAAGGATAGCCGTTCACGCCATGATTCGTGAGGACATCCTCCAGAAGGTCCCGGAACTGTTCGGGACCAAAACGATCAACGGCCGGAAGGTGAATGTCGAAGAGACCATGTCGACGCTCGCCCGCGAGCTCGGTCCCGACATCGCGGCCGCCCTCGCTGCGCGACGGGCGCTCCTGCAGTCGACCGCGCCGGTCCGCGAGAAATATGCGTGGCCGAAATGGGACGAGACCTTCGAGGATCCGGTCACCGGACGGTTCCGAACGTTTCACCAGATCGTCCAGGGTTTGATTGACAACTTCCTCGGCCGCGACAGCGAGTGGCGCTGGCGGCTCAACGACGAAGTGAAGATCCCTGACGATGCCCATCCATCCGCGAATGCGGGCCTCGAGCTGACCGGTCCGTGGCATCCGCTGGACATGGCGTTCAACGCGTTGAACAGTGCGGCGCCCATGAACATGCCGGACTTCGAAGACGCGTCGCCGGCCCACTTCCGGCCCGATGGGACGCCGGAGCGCGAACCGGTCGGTGTATTTGCCGCGTTGCGGAACGCGAAAGATATTTTCGAGGGGACGTGGACCGGCCGCGCGTACGAAGTGACGAAGAAAGGTCAACGGCGAGCGTACAAGATCGACCGACCTCCCGAGCGGTGGCCGACGCGCTTTGCGCGGCCCCCCGGGATCCACGTGCGGTTCGACCAGATCACAGTCGACGGCGAACCAGTGCCAGGCGTCGTCGCTGTCGCGGTGCTGTGGGCGCTCAACAATTACGAGGCGCTCGCACGTGCGCGCACCGGCGTCTATTTCTACATTCCGAAGATCCAGACGCCCCAGGAAGCGCTCATCATCGAGAAGCTTCTGTCACGGCTCGAAGGCTCGATCGGCGTGCAGCCCGGCACGTTCAAAATCAAGGTCCTCTACGAAGAGGGAAATGCCGGCCGGTTTCTTCCCGCGATCGCCTGGGTCCTGCGGCGCCGCCTTCTTGGGACGAACGTCGGCCGGTGGGATTATCTCGGCAGCCTGATCGAAATGTGGAAGGACGATCCCGAAGGCGTCTATCCGGATCCGCAGTCGATCAACATGGCTGCGCCGAACATGATCGCGTACCAACGGTACAACGCGCTGGTCATGCTGATGGCGGGCATGAAGCGCGGCGAACTGAGCCACGGCGCCCCGATTGGCGGGATGGCGGCGATCATGATTTATCCACCGACCGATCCGTACGGCCGCTCCAGGTACAACCCGCTTGCGCTGCGCGCGATGGTCATCGACAAATTGCGGGAGCGCCTGCTGGGATTGATGTTCGTGCCCGACGAGCCGCTGATTGCCGGTCAGCCTGCCCTGAACAATGTCGAAGCGCCTACGCTCGAAGACATACTGATGCGCCGCGTGAACGGTCGACTCTACGATGCGTATCGTCAGAGCTGGGTGGCGAGCCCGGAACCGTCATATGTCGGTGCGGGCAACGCGCCCCTGCGCGCGTCAGTGAACGAGCTTCAAGCCGTTCTGGATGCGCCGCGGGAAACCGTCGACGTGAAGGGCAGAGCCGTACCGACCGTCGCCAGCGGTTTGACTGAAGCGGAGCGTCTGCTTCTGCATTCCCGCGGCCTGTTGGACGCGAAAGGCCGGATCACACCGTGGGTCGTCAGCAGGGACGCATTCGACACTCCCGAGAAGCTCCTGACGTCAGAACGATGGGCCAGCATCTACGGTGTGCCGGCCGGCGACATCACGATCGAGCATATTCAACATGCGTTCTACATGGCGGCCAACTACGGCTTCCAAATCCTGAACGGAAATTTCGCGGCTGCGATCGACGACTACGAGCTGTCGCTGCGCTTCATGAACGACCTGGCCACGTATCGCATCGACGTCTCCTGGTTGTGGAGTCTCCTGCGTCATGAAGCGGCCATCACGAAGGATGGCTATCTCAAGGGACCGGCGCTTACCGAGGACGGCATCGTGCCGGCGTCGAACGCGTTCGCGGTCAAGGCAGGCACGCGGTTCTCCAGAGATCTGTTCGAAAAGTTGTGGGACTGCCACAACCAATGGACCGCCGCGTTTTTCGACGAGCTGGATCGGCGCGGCGACCCCGGCCGTTTCGATCGCGCCAAGGCGCCGATCATCATGGAGATCCTGAAGCGTCAATTGCTGTCGCCCCGTTACATCCAGCACAGTGCGCGCGTGCTCTTCATCGTCGCGCAGGCCGGCGCCCGCGAGCGCGCGCAGCTGCTCGAGGCGATCTTCGATCTCTCGCGCGAGGAGATCGTCAGGCGTGTTGAAGCCGCGACGCTGGAGAAGGTCGCGCTGAGCGCCCACGATTATGTGTACGACATTTTTCCGGAGGCTACGAAACGCCGGCAATCTGTGAAGCAGGCGGAAATCGGGTGAGACCTGATCGCGCTCTTCGGCTCAGGGCGCGGCGGGCTCCGCTTCTGCGACGGGCTGCAGCGGTGCCTGAACGTAGACGAAGGCCGTGCCGCTTTGCAGGTAATTGTCAATCCGCTCGAGGACTTCAGCGTTCTTGATCCAGTCGGGTCCCGTCTCTCGCAACCGATTCTCGATGAGCGTCGACAGGAACTCGAATCCGGCCGCGACCGCACGGTCGCGCAGCGAATCGAGCAAGGCATTCTCGAGCTCGATGCCGTTCTGAACCGTCGGCAGCGTCGCGAGAGCCTGGAGATAAAACGTGTTGTTGTCGCCGAAGCGCGGGTCCGAGCTGACGCCCTCCTCGTCGTGGTTCTCGAGGCTGCTGCCCAATGCGTAGGCGACGAAGCGGTCCGACACCCGATCGCGAAGAGCCAGGCCGATCGCACGTGGATTGGCGATCGTCGCTTCCAGCGTCTCGAGCGGAAACTGGAGCAACGGCCGTCGTCCCGCCCGAAGCACGTCGGGCGGATACTGCGTCATGTCGCCATAGCGCGCCTGTTCGATCGCGAAGATCTGAAGCTTGTATCGTTCGAAGTTCTCGGCGGTCAGCACGGCCGTCTCGATCGTGTCGAGCGGAACTGCGAGGGTGCCGACGCGGACTTCCACGGCGGTCGTCGGTTCCGGCGTGGCGCGCTGACCGGCGATGTCTTCGAGGGCGAGGCGCAGGATCGACAACGCCTCGTCAATCGACGATGGCTCGGTATCGTAGCGCGGATAGAAGCGAAGCACACGTTCGCCGGCAGGCAGCAAGATGAGACCGCGGCGGAACGCCCGGTCGCGCAGCGTATCGCACCAGTCGGCGCGCATGACGTCGAACGCGAGCATGACGCCGACGCCGCGAACGTTCTTGAGGATCGCGCGGTACTCCCGTGTGAGCGCCTCGAGACCGGCCTTGGCTCGCTCGCCGGTACGTCGGACTTGTTCGAGGTCCAGTTTGTCGAGCAGCGCCAGCAGGCGGACCATGCCGACCGAATCGCCTTCCCACGTGGTATTGAACTTCTTCTCTTCCTGGAAGAAGGTGGCCAGCTCCTCGCTCACGAACAGGACGCCGTTCTGCGCCTTCTTCGCCCAGGTGACCACGTCGGGCGGAGAAGGCAGATCGAACAGCTCGTGTGCCCACAACCGTCCCGACATGCCCCAGCCGGTCTGCACTTCGTCGAAAATCAGCGGCACATCGTAGATTCGCGTCAGCAGCCGCAGCTTCTTCATGAAACGTGCGCTCGGCACGCGCACGCCGCCCTCGCCCTGAATGGGCTCGACCAGCACCGCGGCGACGCGCCGGGCGCGCCGGACGACATCTGGCGTCAGGGCGGCGCGCTGCGCCTGCACGAACGCGTTCACGTCGCCGCCTGGCTGCGCGAGGAACTCGTCGAGCGCGTCCATGTCGCGACGGAACGTGTCCTTACTCTTGTCAGCGCGTGGCAGGCGGCCGGACACCAGAAGGTCCCACAGCTGTTTCAGGCTGCGCTCCTCGCGTCTCGCGCTCTCCTTTGGCGCGCGTGGTTCGTCGAGCGGAAAGAGAATGTGCGGCCAGTCGAATGTCGGAAAGCCAAGCCGCGCTTTCTTCCGGTGCGTAACCGCGAGGCTTCCGAGCGTGCGGCCGTGGAAGGCGCCCTCGAAAGACACGATGAAGCCGCCGTCGCCCTCGTCCGATGTCTTGACGCGGTTCAGGAGGACCGACTTGATGGCGTTCTCGACGGCTTCCGCACCTGTGTTGACGATGAAGTGGCGAGGCGTCCCGGGTGGCGCAATGCGATTCAGCTCGGCCTTCAGTCGCAGCGAGAGCGTCGTCTGGTACTCGGAATGCGCGTAGCGCGACGTGACGAACGGCAGCGAATCGACGATCGCTTCGACTACCCGCGGGTCGTTCTCGCCGAACGCCTGCGTCGCGATGAGCGCTCCCATGTCGAGGAATCGATACGGCTCGCCCGAACCGTCGCGATCCGCGATCCCGAGGTACGGTCCGACCGACTCCGATGGATCGAACGCGACCGGGAGCGAGAAGAACAGACTGCGAGATGCGGCGGCGAGGGCGGCATGCGACTTGGGAAGGTGTTGTTCGACGAGCTCCTCGAGCGGACGGTCGCCGTTGAGCAACGCATCGGGAACGTAGGCGCGCATCTCGCCGCCGCGATAGCGGGCGTTGAGGTGCGCAACGCGCCTCAAGAATTCGTCCACGCGCTCGAGCGGCCGCGACGAGGATGCCATCAGCCCAGGGCCTCAACAGAAATCGTAAGCCCCGTTCGCCTCAGAGCGCCAACACTTCTGCGTCCTCCGATCCGGCGTTTTCCGGGCGGCCGCCTAACTTAGTCGCTCCTGCGGCAGATTTTCGCGGCGCTCCTTTCCCAAAATCGGCACCGCCGCTCGATTCATGGCACGGATCTCATCTTGCTGAGCGATCACCACACGCTGACGGCTTCGGTACGGACAACAGGGAGAAATCCATGAATCGAGTGGTAATCGGGATCGCCGGTGCGGCGCTCGCGGCGAGTACGCAACTGCTTTTAGGACAGGTCTCATCCGAGGCCCGCGTGAAGAATTACATCGTGGTATTCCACGACGACGAGGCGGATGCGGCCGGGCATGCGGCCTCACATGGACGCGCCTACGGTCTCGCGATCTCGCATGTCTACAGCAGCGCGATGAAGGGTTATGCCGCGGCGATTCCGGACGCGCGCCTCGACGATATTCGGCGCGATCCGTCCGTGGCGTTCCTCTCGGAGGATCGTCCGGTGCACGCGGCCGCCCAGACGCTTCCCACCGGCGTCAACCGGATCGACGCCGACCTCAGCTCGCATTTCGCGTCGAACTCGTGGAGCTTTGCAGTCGCCGTCATCGACACCGGCAGCGGACCGCACGCCGACCTCAACATCGCTGGTGGCAAGAACTGCTCGACCGGCGGCAGCTTCAGCGACGGCAACGGCCACGGGACGCACGTCGCCGGCACGATCGGCGCGATCAACAACACGACCGGAGTCGTCGGCGTCGCGCCGGGCATCCCCATCTATTCGGTTCGAGTTCTCGACAACCGGGGCAACGGCAGCTACTCGTCGATCGCGTGCGGCGTCGACTGGGTGACCGCCAACGCCGCGGCGCTGAACATCAAAGTGGCGAACCTGAGCCTCGAAGGCGCCGGCGCCGACGACGGCAACTGCGGCAACAGCAACGCCGACGCGCTTCACAGGTCGATTTGCGGGTCGGTGGCCGCGGGCGTGACCTACGTCGTCGCGGCGGGGAACGACGGCCGTGATCTCGCGACCATCGTGCCGGCGGCGTACGACGAGGTGCTGGCGGTCACGGCCGTCGCCGACTACGACGGACAGCCGGGCGGCGGCGCGGCGGCGACGTGCCGAGCGGGCACCGACGATTCAGCCGCCGCAGACTTCAGCAATTTCGCCGGTCCCGCCGACGAAGGGCACACCGTGGCTGCTCCTGGCGTGTGCATTCTGTCGACGTGGAAGGGCGGCGGGTACAGCACCATCTCCGGAACGAGCATGGCGTCGCCGCACGTCGCCGGCGCCGCCGCGCTGTGCATCGCGAACGGACTATGCAGCGGGACGCCGGCGACCATCATCAACCAGCTGCGAGCCGATGCATCGGTGCAGCCGTTCGGCTACGGCTTCAGCGGTGATCCGACGACACCGATGCCGGGCCGCTACTACGGGTATCTGGTGTACACCGGCGGTTACTAGAACGCGCCGAAGCCCAAGACGCGGGTGCACACCGTTCGGACCCACAGCCGCATCGAGTCGGTGTGCACTAGCGCTCAAGCAGTGGATGACCTGGGTCCATTTTCTTCCTCCAATTTATTGTTTGGGTCCTTCAAGATAAGTTGGTCCTTACGGTTTTTGGTGTCCGTGCTAGTCCGCTCGACCGTCATAATTGACCAGCAATCGCGCACGAGACTTCGGGGGATGGCTCGAGCATGGCGCGCTCACGAACGCAGGATACCTCGGGCGACGACCCGAACGCGCGGTCGGTCCGCATCGTCATCGCGGACGCCTTGCCGATCTTCCGCGACGGGCTGCAATTGCTGCTCGGAACCGATGCGCGGCTGCAGATCGTCGCGCGCGTGGATATCGGATCCGCCGCCGACGCGCTCGTGCGCGACCTTCAACCCGATATCTTGTTGCTCGGGTGTCAGTCCTCCGGCGCTCCGGCAGTGGAGATGCTGAAACGCCTTGCCGCCTCTGGCGTTTCGGTTCGAACGATTCTGCTGGTGAAAGCAGTCGATACGTTAGTGATCAGCCAGGCGCTGCACTTCGGCGCATACGGCGTCGTGGCGAGAGATGCGACAGCGGATCTGCTCTTCAAGAGCATCGATGCCGTGTTGGCCGGCCACTACTGGATCGGCCGCGAGTGTGCCCTCGGCGAGGCGCTTGCCAACCTACGCCGGCTCGAGCGCGTACCAGACGCCGCAAAACGCTTCGGGCTCACGCGCCGCGAGCTCCAGATCGTGCGGGCCATCGTCAATGGCGAAACCAACCGCGAGGTCGCCGCGCGTCTCGGCATCAGCGAGAACACCGTCAAGCGCCACATCGTGCACATCTTCAACAAGGTCGGCTGTTCCAATCGCGTCGAGCTCGCGCTGTTCGCCGCGTATCACGGTTTACTGAGCGACGAGTGAGACGCCAGCTTCTCACCCAATCTGCCGCATCCGCCCGAAGATGTTTCGCGGCTGATACACGCACGAGCCCATCGAGTCCGCAAGCGACATATTCGCGTCGTTCCGATCGGCGCGCCATTTGCTGACAGCTTGCGACTTTGGGGATGCGCAATCCGTTCGGGCACGAAGGGGTCGAGGTTCAGCAGGCGCCGCGTCCGGCGCGCGTGGTGATCGCCGACGACGAGAGCATGTTCAGGGCGAGCCTGCGACACCTCCTTGCCGTTCCGCCGTCAGTCGTCCGAGACGTGTACGCGGTCGAGGTCGGCAGCGGATTCGAGTTGGTGGGCGAGGCGAGTAGCGGCGAGGAAACCGTAGAGATCGTTCGGGCGGCGCATCCCGACCTTCTACTGCTCGACCTCTCCATGCCGCGGCGTTCCGGTCTCGAGGCGCTGCGTGAGCTTCACGAAGATGAGGACGTGACGCGCACAATCATCCTTTCGGGGACGCTGGACAAGCCCGAGCTGGTCACCGCAATTCAGCTGGGCGCTCGCGGCGTGGTGCGAAAAGATGCGGCGACCGAGTTACTGTTCGAGGCGATGACTCGCGTGATGGCGGGCGCGTCATGGGTGGATCAGCCTCTGGTTGGCGACCTCCTCGACATCGTGCGCGCGCTCCTGCAACCGTCGTGCGGCGCCGTCGGGAGACAGCCGTTCGGTCTGACACAGCGCGAGCGCGAAGTGCTGTCGCTGGTCGGCGAAGGCTGTAACAACAGGGAAATCGCGGCGCGCTTCGCAGTGAGCGAGCGGACAGTCAAGAATCACCTCACGCGGATCTTCGACAAGGTAGGCGTCGCGAATCGTGCCGAGCTCGCGTTCACCGCCGCTCGGCACGGCCTCGTCAATTGAGGACGCGGTCGGCTGGTGTACAACCTCGGTAAGAAGTTCACGATCTTCGTCTCGACTGATCCGACCGTTTGTTCTGGTTTGTTTCGAAATTCGCGATTGCGGCGAGTGGCATCTCTGTTGCCGCAGTTGGTTTCATGCAGGATCTTCGGCGCCCGACCCGGTTCGCGCTTCGGTTGAACGCATGGTATCGCTCCGCCGGTGAGCTCGTGTGGCATCGTGGCGTCACGCGCAGCGTCAGCACGAGCGGAGCGCTAATCCAGGGCGACGAACCTTCCGGTTGCGCTCAACTCGACATCGTCATCGGCATGTCGCCGGGTGGCTGCCTCGTCGGCCACGGCCGCACAGTACGAATGATCGATACCGGCTTCGCCGGAGGGTCCACGTTTGCGGTTGCGGTCGAGCGCTTCTCCATCAAACGTCGCGGATCAGTTCTGCCGGCCCGCTCTAGGAGTGCTACGCGCCCTGGTGACTTCCGGGTGATTTCTTCCTCCAATTAATCGCCCTATCGTTGTCGGCGTGGCCGCGCTGACGCATCGTCAGCGCGATAGCGCGCGCCGGCGCGAAAGGGGATGAGAAGCGTGTACCTCTCACCGAAAGCATCGAGGGCACGACTCAGGGAAGCCGAGAACGCTCGGAACAATCGCCGCGAAATCGTAAAGGCGTACTCCACCGGCCAGATCTCGCGGCGTGACTTGATCAGATGGGGTGTCATCACCGCCGGAGGGCTGCTGCTGCCGATTAACGGACTGAGCCCCTTCGCCAGCAGCGTGTACGCCGACGGAATTCCGACCGGCGCGCCGCCCAGTCCGCTGTTTGGGGTGCAGCCTTTCACGCAGCCGATGCCGCGGTTCGACGTCCTGCCGCGAAATGCCGTTGCCACGCTGAATCCGGCGCCCACGCGGGAGGCAAATACGACGCAGCAGCCGGTGCCGCCGGAGCTGGGCGGGGGCTTCGGTCCGATCGAAGGGCGTCCGCCGGGACCGATCTGGGCGCACCAATTGTTCGATCAATTTCCGCCGAGGGTGGCGATTGACGTGACGCAGGAAGGCGCAAAAACTAATAACGTGTACAACCCGGGAGTTCCGTCGAGCCTGAATTCCGGGATCAACGCCTCATCGTCTTTTCCGTGTCGCTTCCACCCGAACCTGCCGAACCAGCGGCCCGACAAACTGTGGACGTTCATGGGAACGCTGCCGCCGAAACTGATGATCGGGCGGTACGCTGAACCGATCTTGTTCCGCCATCACAACAGACTGTCGGCTGACGTGACGAACAACGGCGGCTTCGGACGTCACACGATCACCACCCACGAGCACAACGGGCATCATGGCGCGGAGAACGACGGTTTCACCGGCGCGTACTTCTTCCCCGGCGAGTTCTACGACTACCACTATCCGATCCTGCTGGCTGGTCTGAGGAGTATCAACACGGCCGCCACAGATCCCCGTGCCGGAAGTCCCAACGACGCGGGCGGCATCACCAACGTTCCGGGGGACTGGCGCGAGACGATGAGCACGCACTGGTTTCACGATCACATGTTCAGCTTCACGGCGCAGAACGTCTACAAGGGCATGGCCGGGATGTTCAACATCTACAGCGCCCTCGATCGCGGCAACGAGGCGATCAACGACGGCGTGAACCTGCGGCTGCCGAGCGGAACGGCGAAATCGTTCGGCAACCTCGATTACGATGTGAACCTGATGCTGGCCGACAAGGCCTGGGATCAAAACGGCCAGCTGTTTTTCGACATCTTCAACTTCGACGGGTTCCTTGGCGACGCGATGACGGTGAACCTCGCCTACAAACCATTTTTCCAAGTGGAGCGGCGGAAGTATCGCTTCCGTATTCTGAACGGCGCGGTGTCGCGCTTCTTCAAGCTCACGCTCAGCGACGGCTCACCGTTCTTCCAGATTGCGAACGACGGCAACCTGCTCCCCAACCCCGTGCTCCTCACTGAAACGGACGAAATGGGCATCGCCGAGCGCTACGACATCGTGATCGATTTCTCCCGCTACGCGGTCGGCCAGAAGGTGTGGATGGTCAATCTGACCGAGCATGAGGATGGCAGAGGGCCGAAGCAAGACCTGACGCTGAACGAGGCGCTCGCCGGCCAGTCGTCCGACCCATGCGTCGGGAAATTTCTCGAGTTTGACATCGTACGAGACCCCGCGCAGCCCGATGTGAGCCAGGTTCCAGCGGTTCTGATTCCGAACCCGGACCTGACGAACGTTCCGGTCGCCGCGGAGCGCGTGTTCGAGTTCAACAGGGGCGCCGGGCAGACGACCAACGATCCGGTGACGACGTTCTTTGGTCCGTGGGGCATTGCAACCGACGGCGGCGAGACGCTTGCGGCGGACTTCGGCCGCATCTCCGCGGGGCCGAGATTCGGCACCCGCGAAATCTGGACGCTGAAGAACGGCGGCGGCGGCTGGGATCACCCCATTCACATCCATTTCGAGGAGGGGCAGATTCTGGCGCGCGACGGGAGCGCGGCCAACGTTCCGGCCGCGGAAAGAGGGCGGAAGGACGTGTATCGCCTGCATCCCGGCGGCACCGTCACGATCACGATGCAATTCCGCGACTTCGGCGGGATGTTCATGGAACACTGCCACAACACCGTGCACGAGGACAACGCGATGCTGCTGCGATGGGAGATCGACGACAGCGGGCCGCCGTTCCTGCGGCCGCTGCCGACGCCGATTCCGAGACCGCAGGGTGTCACATTCGAGGATCCGACCGAGATCCTGCCGACGGCGTTCCGATGACGTGCTTGCTGACGGGAAGAAAGGATCCCGCGGTATCAAAGCGGAAGTGTCAGATACTCCGCATGACGTTGCTGGCGCTGCTCGTCGTGGCAGGCGTCACGCGCACGACGATCCCTGTGGCGCATGCCGACGTCCTCTGGGGACGTGACTATTTTCCCAACGTCCAGCTGATCACGCAAACGGGCCAAACGGTCCGCTTCTATGACGACCTCCTGAAGGGAAAGTCGGTCGTCATCAACGTCATCTACACACGGTGCAGGGATCGGTGTCCGCTCGAGACGGCGAAGCTCGCGCAGGTGCAGCGCCTCCTCGGCAGTCGAATGGGCACCGACATCTTCTTTTACTCCATCAGCATCGATCCCGATTGGGATACGCCTGCAGTGCTGCGCGAGTACGCAGAGAAATTCGGCGTCGGACCGGGCTGGCTGTTCCTCACCGGCAAGGCTGACGATATCGCGACTGTGCAAAAGAAGACTGGGTTGTATTCGCGCACCGACGCCGTGAACCCGGACGGTCACCTTCCCAGCTTGATGATCGGGAATGAGCCGACGGGACAGTGGATGCTGAACTCAGCGGTCGACAACCCGCGCTTCCTTGCCGCCACCATCACCAATTTTCTGATTGGATGGAAGAACAGGGAGCCGGTGATCGCAAAGAGCTACGAAGCGGCTCGGCCGATTGCGGGATTCGCGGCCGGGAGTTACTTGTTCGAGACCAAGTGCGCCGCGTGCCACACGTTCGGTGAGGGCGATGGCATCGGACCCGATCTCGCGGGCGTCACCCATGACCGCGACCGCGCATGGCTCGAAGGATTCATCAAGGCGCCGGACAAGATGCTGGCGCAGAAGGATCCGATCGCGACGGCGCTGTTCGCCAAGTACAAGCAGGTGGTGATGCCCAATCTGCGCCTGGGCGACGGCGACGTCGCAGCAATAATGAAGTATATGGATGCGCAAAGCGCCGCCAGTCGAAACAGAAAGACGCGCTGATGCGCAAGGCGTGGGAGGACCGATGAGCAGCCGTCGAACGAAATCCGTTCTCGTGATTTTGTCGTTTATCGCTATCGTCATGCTGACCGGCAGCGGCGATGCGCCTGCCGCCGCGCTGGCAACCAGCGTCACTGTGCCGATCTCGGGCAACGTGGACGGGCTGCCCGAGAGCGTGTCATTGTCCGGGAGCCTGTCGATCGCCAGTACGTTCGTAACCGATCCCTTGCTGGCTACGCCGAAAGTACGGCTCGTGATCAAGCTCGTCGACGTTTCCGGCGTTGGACTGACATCCGGTGCGAAGTACGTCGCGGTGGGGGAAGACAGGATACTGCGGCTGCTGTCGCTCTCGGATCGCCTCGAGATCATGTTCCCGTTCTATCGAGCGACCACTGATGGACGGCTCTCGGCGCGGTCGGCGATGGCGACGATTACGCTCAAGTTCGATTTGCTCACCGGCTCGCTGACCGGAGCGACGGCGACGTTCTCTTCGCCCAAGCTGGCCGGCTGATTGTGTGATCGGGAGTCGAACGATGTCGTCGAAAATCGCATGATTTCGACGCGCTGCGAAGCGTGTACGCGAAACGTTCGTCGGCATGTCGACTCTAACGGTCTTCGCGTCTGAGGATTACGGATCGAATCTGTGCGCCGGCGGCGCGCGTCGAGCACGCTCTCCTAATTACTGGTATGCACCGCACGGCCTGTTGTTGACTGCCTGTCAGCGTCACCGTGCATGAAGCGGAGGCTGGCGCCACTCCGCCGAAGCCGCAGAGAACCCTCGCACTTTAGCCGCTCCCTTACGATTGTGCCGCGCGTCGCCCCTCGTACGTCGCAACAACCGTTCAATTCGCCAGCGCGCGCCTTGGCATACCTTTCGTAGTTCCCTCCAGCGCTCCTCCTCATTTGTTCGGAGGCCGATGGGACAACTTCGACAACGCGGATCGTCGGTTCCATTCGTATCGCTCGTCTGCTCGAATCTGTTGGATGCGTCAACCCCGAGGAGGATTGCCATGAAACGGCTCCCGAGAACAATTGTGGTGTGTGTGGCGCTAATAGCGTCAGCGGCATGTAACCAACGCACGCCGCTCGGTCCAAATGCGTCAGTCAGTGAGGCGACGAAGACTTTAGCGCGTCCTTTGTCAGTTCAAACCGGCAACGGCGCTCCGAGTGGTGCTCACTACAATCTCAACATCATCGGCGTTCCCAGAGCCAAGACGGCGGACATGACCGGCGACAATGGTCACCGGATTTTCGTGCCGCTCTGGGGGAACCCGAAAATCATGCTGACTGAAGGACCGGACTTCGCGGTCCTCGATGCCAACGGGACTGACGGTGAGGCGAGCTTCCAGCTCCCGAATCCCGATCCCAACGGCGACGGCACGACGGTCTACTCCGTCTTCGCGCGCGCACTCGGCACGCCTGGCGGCAAATCGCTGACGACGACCTGCGCGATCGATCCGTTCGACGGCGCGGAGGTCTGCTCGGTGATTACGCTGACGCTCGAGCGTTCGAAGGGCAAATCGACCTTTGACAATGTCACCAAGTACTTGCTCTACATCTATGCTGACATCGACGGCGACGGCGTTCTGGACCGCGTTCCACTCTTTGACAGCTCTTTGACCGGGTACTTCTGGGATTACGACAACCAGGGGCTCAAGCTGGCGCAGCTCCGGTTCTATCAGTGCTCGACCACGGTTCCTGTCGCCACAGACCCGAACGGTCCGCAAACGACGGCCTGCTTTCAGTAGTGATTCGGCGGGCGGGACGGCGCGCCAGCGCTGTCCCGCCTCATGCATCGACCGCGGATTGAGTGGATCAGTCGCGCCGAGCGCCCGACCGGAGACGGAACTTCGCGCGGAAGTTCGGACATCCGGTGGCATTCCTGCCGGACGGCGTTTCTGCGATGAAGCCGCTGGCGCCGCTGAAGCCGCGGATGCCGCCCGTTACCGACAGGAGTTCCCCGCTGGAGTCGCATAGACGCGGGGCGGCCGTGCTTGATTGTTCCGATAATGCACTATCCGAAACCGGACATCGCCTTACACGATTCGTTCCAGAACCCGATGGGCCGGCAGCAGGCCTATCTCGATTTCGCCGAGGCCTGATTCGACGTGGCGCTCTCGCCATTGCCGTTCACAGCGCTGATGACGTAATAGTAGGTAGTGCCCCGCGTTACCCGAGTATCGGTGTATGAAGTGTTCGCAGCGATGGATGCGAACACTTCGTACGGTCCGCCGTTGATGGTCGATCGGTAGATCCTGTTCTGCGTCACCCCCGCGCTCGTCGACTGCGTCCAAACGAGCTTGATCCTGCCCTTGGAGCTCACCGCGCTCAGCCTCGTCGGCGCAGCAGGCGGTTGAACCGGCGGCGGGTTGACGGTGATCGTCACCGTTGCCACATTGCTGTCGGCGCTGCCGTCGTTGGCCCTGTACGTGAAGCTGTAGACGCCGGCCGCATTGCCCGGCGCATAGATAATTCGCGCGGTGTCGCCGTTCGGTGTTCCGGCTGCACACGGCTGATCTGAAATCGCGCCGAGTGTGCCGCTGGTCGGCCCCTGAACGACTGTGAACGAAAGTTCGCACGTTTCGACATCCGCTGCATTCAGCGTCACCGTGATCGGTGCGCCAACGACCGTGCTCGCGCTCGTATTCGACGCGATGGGTGGGCGGTTCAAAGCCTTGACGGTCACGATCACGCTGTCGGTACTGCTGGCACCGGCATCGTCTTTCACTTCAAGCGTTAGCGTGTGATCACCAACAGCGAGCCATACAGATTGCGTTGCGCCGAAACCAATGACCGTCGTGCCTTCGCGCCATTCGTAACTGACGATGGTGCCGTCCGGGTCGGAGGACGCAGTGCCGTCGACGGTGATCAACGCCACGCCGTCTCCATCGGCGTCCGTCACGGTTTGATCCGCGCCTGCATTGGCGACGGGGGGCGCGTTCGTGAAGCTGTAGCTGAGGGCGTTGTAAAGATTGAGGCCGCCGTGGATCGTCCACGTGTCGAGTCGAACACTTGCGACACCGATGGGGTCGGCGCTGCGAAGGAGGAGATCGACGACCTGCCTGTTTGTCGTCACGTCGCCGCGTGACCAGACCAGTGCCGCGGCGCCGGCCACATGAGGCGAAGCCATCGACGTTCCGCTCAACCAGGTGTAACACCCGGTGTTGCCCGGCTCTGTCGACGCGGCACATGTGGACATCGGGTACGTCGACAAGATCACGTTGCCGGGAGCCGAGATGTCCACCCAGCTTCCGTAGTTGGAGAACGAGGCGCGTTGGTCGTCTTCGTCGAACGCAGCGACTGAGATGACATTGTCGAACGCCGCGGGGTAGAACGGCACGTTCTCAACGCCGTCGTTGCCGGCTGCCGAGACGATGACCAGGCCGGCATTCCACGCAGCCTGCACGCTTTCGTTCAGCGACTGCGACACGTCGGGAGCTCCGAGGCTCATGTTGATGACTCTGGCGCCGTCCGCAATGGCCTGCGCGATTGCCTGTTCAATGGCGAAGTCGCTGCACGTGCCGTCCGCGGAGCAGACTTTGTACGCGAGAATCCGCGCGTGGGGTGCCACACCAACGACGCCTTCATCGGCTCTAGGATCACCAGTGGGATTGTTCATGGCGGCGGCAATCGTTCCCGAGACGTGGGTGCCGTGCCCATGGTCGTCCATCGGGTCGCTATCGAGATTGACGAAGTCGTAGCCACCGGCGTAGTTCGCCGCCAGATCCGGGTGCGTGTAGTCGATGCCGGTGTCGATCACTGCTACGGTGACGGCGGGACTGCCTGTCGAGATCGCCCAGGCCTCCGGAGCATCGATATCCGCATCCGGGGTGCCGACGTAGAAGCATAGATCTCCGAAAATCCACGGGATGCAGTAGAACTGCTGGCCAGTGTTGTGGAGCGCCCATTGCTCGGCGAAGTTGCGGTCGCCGGGAATGACGTCAGAGCCTGCCGCCTGTAAGTTGAGCGTCGGCACGCTGCGCATGAAGTTCGGTTCGGAGTAGAGAACACTCGGGTTGCGCTGGTACCGAGCGATAGCGGCCAACTCGGTGCCGGCGGGAACCGAAACAAGTTGGACGCCTGTGCGCGTGACCTCCTTCAGCGGCGAGCCACCCGACAGTCTGTGGGTATCGACTTTCGCGCGAGCGCTGGTGCCAGGGGCGAACTTCACCAGGATTTGTCCGGCGACGAAATGGCCCCCGCGCGCGGTCTGCGCCGAGGGGCGTGCGGCGAACACGACCGGAACGAGCAGGACGGCGACGATGGCTTTGCTGAGGCGCATCAGAGGTTCCTCCGGTGTCGGCGCGTGGGTGACCGCGCCGTTGTTCTTCACGCGCGGGCCGGATCGCCGAGACGTTGGGGCACCGGATGTGCTGCGGGGGCGGTGCAGGAAATCGAGCAATTCGGCGGCCACTTCAGCCGTCCAGGGATTCGCGCACAATTGCTCGCGCCCTCGCCGACTTACGATCGCGGTCCAGGAGGAAAGCAGAAAAGACCTGACGGATATCGACCTGACGTCATCGAAACAGTAAGGCGGAGTTCGCCAATTCGTTCTTGCGAACTTGATGTCGAGAGTTACCAAACATCATCCGTCGCATCGACACGCAGCAATCAGCTTGTCGTCGGATGCGGAGGTGAGCTGCCGTCGTAAACATAGCCGGAGGCAGCGTGGCGCCCAGGAAGATGCTGCGACGATCGATGGAGCCGAAAAGTCGGGATTGTGTTTTGACGTCACCGGCTCGGCAAGATACGGAAGCGCCTGCGCCCGCCAATTCGATAGATTTCGAAATCGTCGTGATCCACTGTGAAGACGGTGAGCAGCGACTCGCGTTGCGCCAGGTGGACCAGCGTGGCGTCCGCGAAACCCATCGGGCGATCGTGGTACTTCGCCATCAGCGCTTCGAGATCGGCCTGCGGCAGCCTGCGGCGCTCACGCTTGCCCAGAACTGCGGTATATGCCGAAACTCAGGCCATTGCGGATCTCGTCGCGGAGTCGTCGACCGAAGCGCTCAAGGTGCTCGACATTGCGGCCGGGCATGGCCTGTTCGGCATCACGATCGCGCAGCGTAATGTGCGCGCCGAAATTGTCGCCGTCGTGCTCGAGTTCGTGCCCAATGCCGATCGTGTCTCGCCTCCGGTCCCGGCCCGATTCAGCCTCACGATGCTGGCCGGCACGCCGGGCGGCGACGCGTACACGTTTGCGGAGTTGCGACAGCGGCTCGAAGGCGCTGGGTTCAGCAATGTCTCAGCGCACGCTCTGCCAACGCCTGAGACGATCATGTTGGCCGAGAAATAAGTGTGATGTGCCGAAAACGACAACGGCCGGCGCTGCCGCCGGCCGTTGTCGATCGAGCTGCGTGAGGACAGTCTATCGACTGCCCCCGAGAGTGTCTGCCATGCATGCACCTCCCGGCCGCGACCTATTTTGTGTGTGTCCCGATCCGGGACGGTCGCTAGGCGCCTTTTGTTGCGCCGGCGTTATCACGCTCGGCGGTCTGAACATTCAGCATACCACGTCGTTACTGAAGCTGCCGCCTCACCGGGCCATACCAAGTCGCGGGAGCGCTGCGGTCACACGGGTGCAGCCCGGATGCTACGGCAGCAACAGGACCGAAGGCTGCACTACAGCATGTGAGGCGTTGGGATTGGTTCGTCCCCAACGGGAATGGACACCGTTTGGACCGTGGATTCTCGGCTGCGTGAAAACATCGTCGACTCGCCGCCAGCCAGTGTGAAAGCCAGCGTCCACAGCACACGCTCGTCGCACCGAGCGGCATTGCTCGAACACCTGTTCGCTGGCGAGGTGATGAAGCACCTGTGGCGGAGCGGCGATTGGCGACTCGAAGTGCTGAAGCCGCAGCTTGACGATTCGGGTGCGGGTTCCGCAATCGGTACGGTGAGTTCGAAGTGTCCGCGCCCGTGCATCACACCGCTTGGCGGAATCCAATTCGCCGCGCCAGCACGAGATCGAGCACTGACCGGGCCTCGACACCTACGAGGTGAGTGGTTCGCAGAAGGCCAACAGCCGCGCAACCCGGCGCATTAATGGAACCGTCGCGTGACGCCGAGAACTTCTGTGTGCGGGTCATCCCGAGGTCGGACGTCGTGTGCAGTTCCGTGAAGTCGTCGCGGCTACCCGACGGGCAGTGGTTGTGTAGATGAAGGAGCCAGGAAGCGGCCACGATGAGGATCTCGGCATGCCGGTGGCGGACGAGTTGTGGCCTCACGGAAATGCGTGGGGCGGCGGTGTGGATGACAGTCGCACGCGACAGGAAGATGACAGTCGCACGCGACAGGAAGAAGTCCGTGTACCGGCCGCCGATGGATCGTTGCGCCTCGACAGTTCGCGCCCGGCCGCTGCCATTATGCCGCCGCCGCCGTCGTTTCCCGTGGCACCTCCGATCAGGCCGCTCTCCTTTCCAGACACGCCTTCTGGTGGTGGCGTGATCGAAACCAAGCCGACACGCGTGGCCGTCGAAGCCCCGCAGACGGAGACAGTCCGCGTGGAGACGCCTGAAGCTCCGCGACCGCCGGTTGCTTCTGCAACACCGATCGTGACGACGCCGCTGCCGTCGTATGGCCGCCGCGGGACGCACCGTACTTCGACAGTCGGTACCAACGATCTCGAGCAGCTGCTTCGTGCAGCAGCGGCGCGTGGCGCATCCACGGTGTATCTGCGTGCCGCGGTCGAGTTGTCGATGCGCGTCCATGGCGAGCTCCAGGTGCTCGAGGGCGCGCCGGTCCTCAGTGCCGACGAAATCGAGACGCTCCTCGTCTCGCTGAAGCTCGCGCACGATCACGATCCGCGACGGTTGCTCACGTCCGCCGAATGGGTGTTTGAATTGGAGAACGTCGGCCGAATCCGATGCGCTGTATTCATTGATCATCGCGGCGCCGGCGCGATGTTCGAGATCGTGCCGTTCCGCACGGCAGCCACTGACCAGATCGGGCTCTCTCTCGACGTCCGCCAACTTGCCAGCGAACGTGAAGGGCTCGTGATCGTGTCCGGCGCGCGCGGCGCCGGGAAGCTGCTCCTCATGCATCAGATCGCGCACTTGATCACCCGCGGTCGGCAGACATACGTGATTACGGTCCAACGCGGAATGGGCGTGCGAACGGCGCACGAAGAGACCTCCATCAGCCAGCGCGAAGTGCGCGACGGTCTCGACGACATGCTGGCGGTTGCCCGCGCCGCGCTTCGTGAGAATCCCGATGTGCTCGTGCTGCAGCACGCGCGAACCACACCGCTCATGAGCCTGGCCCTCGATGCGGCGGCATCCGGTCATCTGGTCATTGCGGGAATCACCGCGCCCAGCGCGCTAGGCGCAATCGATCGCATCGTGGAGTTGTACTCTCCAGAACATGCACGTCACGTCCAGCTTCAGCTGGCCCAGCACGTGCGCGCGGTCGTCGCGCAGGTGATGGTGCCGAGGATCCGCGGAGGGAGCATCGCCGCGCAAGAGGTGATGCTCATGACGTCGGCGATTGCCGCGGTCCTCGCCGATGGACGTGCGTGGCAGCTCCGTTCCGCGTTGGAGGCGGGACCAACGCGAGGGATGGTGCCGCTGGGAGATGGGCTGCTCGCGCTCGTCCGCGCCGGAGAGGTCCGGCCAGAGGACGCGTATCGCTACGCTCCCGACCAAGCTGCCTTGCTCGAACGTTTTGAGCGCCACGGCATCGACACATCGTTTGCGCATCTGAGCCGACTCGGCTGATCGCGCGGACCCATAGGGCCGCGGGCGAAGCGGTTCCATCGCGGCTCCCCATCAGGCAACGCTCAGAATTCGTCGACAAGTACCCTTTCCAATCCGTGTGGATGCTCGTTCGGGTATTCAGCCGCGAAAGCCAACTCCTCCGGGGTTGCGACGCTGTCGGGAGAAGCGGGAGGCCACACAGGATGCGTCGCCATCGCAAGACGCAGCCGGACCCCGCGGTCACACACCCCGAGCACGCTCGGATACACTATGAGCGGGAACCGGGATGTCTTGGAGTTGTCCGTGGGAGATGGACCCACCACACCGTCCTCGAACCCTGGCGGCCTCACCACGCATCGGACACCGACGTCCTGACCTGACGACCGTGCGATTCAGCGGGCGGATCGTGATGGCGTAGCGCAACCGCTGTCCGAAGAACGCGTCAACGTTCGGCGTGACCTAGCAGTCGTCGCGCTTGAGAACCTGGTTACGGCTGTCGTGCTGGGCGCGAACCCGAGTCAGCCTCGCGCTGTGCGTCGAGCTGCAGCGCGAGACCCAATTCGATACTCGTTCGGGTCGCTCGTTGGTCCGGCGATTTTACCGCGGACCCGTATCCACGGCGAGCGACGCATCATCGATGAACACATTCCCGGGAGATGCCGGCGAGTACAGCCACACACGGACAGCGTCACCCGCGCGCAAGAACCGCCCAATCGCATACGGTGCGTAACCGCCGGTCTGCACCTGCTGCCACGTTCCGACCCCGTTGACGTTGACGCCCAGCAGCACGCCAGGCTTGTCCGCCGCCACATATGCGGTGAATAGATAATTGCCATTGGCCGGTGCCGTCAGGTCCTGATAGATGCCGCAGTCGACCGCCGTCGTTGTCTCGCACGCCCCGTATTTCGATCCGCTGTGCGGCATCGCGGTCTCTGTCTGCGCGGGTGCTTGCCTGAAGCTGTCGGATACCCAGCCCGGTCCCATCTCGGGCACGACCGAGTCTTCGAAGCCAGGGTTTTGGAGCAGGTTGCCCGTCGGCGCCGGCGACGACGTGACCGACACGTGATCGAATTGGGCCGTGTTCAGCACGGATGGATCGTGACTGGTCACCACCAGGGCAGCGCGAACGGTCGTCGGCAGCTTCAGCGTCACGGATCCCACCGTCGTCCACGTCCGGGCATCGGGTGAGATCAGTGCGTCGAACCGATCGCCCGTCCGATCGAGCCGCAAAAATACCGGGAACGATGATCCCATTCCCGACAGGAACGACATGGCCGCTCCATCGGCCGTCCGCGCCATGAACTCGAGACCGCCGTCTGGTTTGACATCGAGAAGGACACGCGATGCGCTCGGCGACGTGTCGCCGAATTCGATGCCCGCCTTCGCAAACGTATGCGTGTTCTGCTCGCTGACGACGCGCGCCGTCAACATGCTGTCGCTGTTGAGCCACTGTGATACCGCATGAAAGGAGTCTGCGGATCCCCACATATCCGATCCTGCACCGCTGACGTAGAACGTGCCGCTCGCCTGCTCGTACGTCGCAAATCCGTTGACGCCGACATTCCCGATGTCGGATGACAGCCACGTATCGGGAACGGCGCGCACCGTCGGCATGCCACCGGGAAAGACTGCGTGGTTGAGCTGAGACGGATCGTGGCTCGTCACAGCCACGCCCGCCAACGCCGGTCCGCTCGTAAACGTCACCGGCGAACCGATGCCGGTGCAGAAGCTGCTGCCCCGCTGATCGTCCAGCAGGCAGTAGCCGGCAACGACGGTGCCGCCGCTGCGAAACAGGTTCAGAAGTACCGTGAACGCGACCCGTCCGTTACCCGAGTCGGTAACAGGTACCGACGCTCCCGCGAGGAACGTCGTCTCCCCCTCCGGCGTGGGGCGCGTCATGAACTCGAGCCCGCCATCAGGCTTCACATCGAGGACGATCTCGGGCGAGCCGGGATCGAGCGACTGACGAATCATCACGCCGGTCTTTGCAAATGGGTGGGTGTTGGTCTCGCTGGCGACACGCGCCGAGACGTAGCCGTCGCGGATGGGCTGATACACGTAACGAAAGCTGTCTGCGCTTCCCCAGATGTCGGCGCCGGCGCCGGCAACGATCAAATCGCCGTTAGCCCCCTGATATGCCGTGCCGGCCGCACCCACATCGCCGACGTCGGTAGTCTGCCAGGGCGGCGGCAAAGGACTCTGCGCGCAGGCGAGCCTCGGATGTGAGAACAGCAGAGCGGTTACAAACCACAGTACCGCAACGGATTTCCCGATTCGCACCGGCCACCTCCAATCGCACGTTGAACCGCAGTCCGCGATGCAGTGCAAATGCCATCGCGCTCCGCGCCATCGGGTTGATGCCGGCCGAAAGCCGGAGCGAGACCGGTATGTCTGACGACGATCGTCGGTGGGGCAATCAGCAGGAGCCCGACGCGCGCCACTTCGAGCTGCGCTGCGTCGAGTTGGGCCGAGGGCCAACCGCCGATCAACCGTCGGATGATGATGTGCGCGCCGTGGGATTCGGAACCATTGGCGCGGCGTGAAACGCTGCGCCATGCTTCCCGGCGAGCGTTGGGAACGAACGACCGAGCGCGAGCGACGGAGCTCGTCCCTGATGCCGCCCAGCGCTGCGCCGTCTGGACAGTCGCGACTCCGAGCTGCGCGAGATCGTCACCGAGTTGCGACTGCAACGGCAGACCACAGGCCGTGGCGTGATCACTGAGATGGCCGCGGCGTTACGGTGCCGTAGCTGGCCAAGCGTCGCACCCGGCATGGGTGTCGGTTGGCGGTGGTCGGTGATCGGACGTTGCCTGGCTGAACCAGTTTCGCCGTCTCCGCGCCTCGCCGCCGTCCGCGTCGGATTCCTGCGTCGCCAAAACCGTCGACCGGTGTTGTTCCTGCAGGACTAATGAGGTTGGGAAACGAAAGGCGCCCGATTCTGCTTGCGACGTCGTGTCCTGACCACAATGCCGAATAGACCGGTGCCCAGCAGCAGCATCGATGTTGGTTCTGGCGTTGGGCTGGTTGCCAGGGGTTCAGTCTCGACGACCAGAGATGCTGGAACGAGGCCAGCCAGGAAAAAGAGCTCATCGGCACCAACAACGGCATTGCTGCCCGTCGAGGCGGCGCTGAGCAGCGTCCCGCCGATTGAGAAGAACGACCTTTCGCTCCTCATGATGTCGCTGAGTCCGGCCGCGTTCAGTGCGAACGTCAGAATCGAGTCTGCTGGATACCGAGGGACCTGAAACGTTCCGTATGTCGCCCCGGTTCCTAAGTCGGCAAAGATCGCCGCGTCCAATCCGGTATTGTGATTGAGTGCCGCCGCTGGGGCGCTCACGCTGAACAAGCCGAGCGTCTCGACGGCCTCGTTACCGAGGTACTCGCCTCCGTTGACGACTAACGATGCTCCAGTGACGCGCTGGGTACTGAAGTCTATTGGTTGTAAATTGAATGTGAAAAAACTACGGAATTCGGCGAATCTGCCGACGGTGCTGAGTTCGCGAACCGTCCCGGCTCTCTCCGTCTGATGAACGCATTGAAGCCGCGCGCACCGTTCCAAGCGCTCGTGATGTCGGAGGCGTCGCGGCTCGGTCGCGAGGCGATCGAGACGGCTTACGCTTTAAGCAGCTCGTCACCGCAGGCGTGCGCGTCTTCTTTTATCTCGAGGATCGCAAGCGCACACTCGATTCGCCGACCGACAAAATCATGGTGTCGCTGACGGCCTTTGCCGACGAACTCGAGCGTGAGAAGGCACGGCAGCGCACATACGACGCGACGCTGCGGAAGCCGCGCGCCGGTCACGTCACCGGTGGCCTCCTGTTCGGGTACGACCAGGTCGACGTCGTCGGCACCGATGGCCGACGATCACATGTCAATGCTTCGGGACAACATCGTCGGCGAATGGCCTCGCGACCCTCATCACGATAGACGACTGGACGTGATCGTGAATCTGAGCCGGAAGTACAGTGTTCACCCGCACCGGCTACTGCGCTCGTCGAGAGCATCGAGCACCCTTGGGCCGCCAGGTAAACTTCGCATCTTCGCTACAAGGCGCTGGGCCCGATCGAGAGGATGAGCAAGGACGTTTCTTGCTCCCCCTCGAATCGCTCGATTCGTCCGCGTTCGCGTCAGCAACTCCCCGATCGCCGCCGTCCCTGCGGTGCCCACGTCCAGCCAGATGACTTTCGGTGGAAAACCCTCGACGTAGCTTCGCTCGCGGAAATCACTGTCTTTGGACACAATCGCGAAGCCGTGCGCCCGGGAGTGGGTCCAGATCCGCGCGTCCTCCATGCCGCGGAGGCCGATGTCTGTGACATGCGTGCTGTCGCGGAACTCCTCGGCGAGGATCCCAACGAGCCGCTGGCTCAAGTTCGTCGAAGAGCAGCTTCACGCCACGGAGTTGCCGACGCGCCGCTCACGGGCAGCGGCAAACGCAAAGGTGGCGCGAATGTCCTCGCGGGTGAGGTCCGGGAAATCGCGGAGAATTTCGCCTTCCGTCATTCCCCCGGCGAGGTACTCAAGGACGTCGTACACCGTGATGCGGGTGCCCTTGATGCACGGCTTGCCACTGCGAACGGCCGGACTCACCGAGATCCGGTCTTGCCAGGTCATGCGCCAATTTTAATCCCTTGTTGTCTGTTTCGGGCGCTCGGTGCCCGCGCGGGCCGGCAACACACGAATGCCGTCATGCCTGCGGAAAATCGGTCGGCACATTCCCGTACTGCAGAACCGCGTTCACGATTGCCTCGTGCACCCTGCCAGGTATACGCGTCGTCATGGGCATAGTGCTTCGGTGGATCCGGTTCTCCGGGCGGCCCGCACTGGTGACGGATGTTCGTGAAGAACACAGGTCAAACGGTCCCGGGCCTCCGCCCTCCTCCTTCACGACGGCGCACACGGTCTTGTCGACTTCGCCAACCTAGCGGTCTCGTGTATCAGAAAAGTCTTGTACTTCGATGGCGTCCGGCGGTACCCTGCGCGCCATGCGAAGAAAACGCCATCATAAGCCGGTGCTGTTGACTGAGGACGAACGCCGGACGTTGGATCAGTGGGCGCGCCGCCCCAAGACCGCGCAGCGACTGGCGCTGCGGTCGCGTATGGTGCTCGCCTGCGCGGACGGTCTCACGAACCGGGGCGGTCGCCGAGCGCTTGCACGTGTCGAGCAATAGCGTCTGCAAGTGGCGCGAACTGTTTCGTGTGCGCCGTCTGGAAGGGCTGTCCGACGAGCCACGGCCGGGCGCGCCGCGGAAGGCGACCGACGACGTGGTGGTGGAGCTGATCACCCGCACCCTCGAAGGCCCGCCGCCGCACGCCACACAGTGGACCACGCGCAGCATGGCGGACGTCGCGGGGTTGTCGAAAGATACGATCTCGCGTCTGTGGCGCACCTTCGGGCTGCAGTCGCATCGCGTCGATACCTTTAAGCTGTCGGCGGACCCGCAGTTTGTCGAGAAAGTCCGGGACATCGTCGGGCTCTATCTGTGTCCGCCCGATCACGCCATCGTGTTGTCGATGGACGAAAAAAGTCAGGTCCAGGCGTTGGATCGCACGCGGCCCCTCTTGCCGATGCGCCCGGGCATCCCGGCCCAGCAAACCCACGACTACATTCGGCACGGCACCACCTCGCTCTTTGCGGCGCTGGATGTCGCGACCGGGAAGGTGATCGGCCAGTGTCATCGACGGCATCGCCATCAGGAATTTCTGAAATTCCTCCAGCGGCTCGCCGCGCAACTGCCGCCGACCGGTGATGTCCACATCATCATGGACAACTACGGGACCCACAAGCGCCGAAGGTCAGGCGGCGGTTTGTACGCCACCGGCGCTACCACCTGCATTTCACTCCGACCAGTGCGAGCTGGCTCAATCAAGTCGAACGCTTCTTCGCGAAGATTACGACACAACGCAATCGGCGCGGGACCTTCGAGAACGTGGCCGCGTTGGAAACGGCCATCACGACATATCTGACGCATCACAACCAACACTGCAAACCGTTTGTCTGAACGGCGACCGCCGACGCCATCCTCGACAAGGTCAAACGATTGCCAACGAACTTCGGAGACAGCACACTAATTTAGGCGGCTTGGTGCGATCCTCCGGCGGCAGGTTCACTTCTACGAACACTGCGTATGGTTTGTCGGTCTTCTTCTTCGCGGCGTTTGAAATCAAGCGACGTGGTCGAGATCGAGCAACGCGAGAAGGCGATTCGGCAGAAGCTCGACCGACTCGACGAAGCCTTCCTCTTTGCTCAGTCAATCGACATCGAGACGTACGACCGCCACAAGGACAAGCTGCGCCAGGAGCTCACGCTGCTGGAGATCGACCGACACGCCGACATGCTCGAGAAATTCGACGTCGATGCATCCTGGCGTTCGCAGAGCGCGTTTTACCGCGTGCCTCGGACCTGTGGGTCCAGGCGTCGCTCGATCAGCGCCAGCGCCTGCAGCAGCTGTTTTTTCCTGAGGGAGTTGTGTTCGACGGAAAACGGTTTATTCGAACCGGCGTAAGCACTCCGGCGTTCAAGTACTTAACCTCAGTTCAACCCGCGGCGTCCCCAACGGGATTGAACGGCTGGTGACGGTCACCATCCGGGGAACGGCCAGAGCTGCTTGATTTCTGTGCCGAAACCTTAATCGCTTCTCTGACAGATTGCCAGAGTAGACCCGGCGGCGCATGTCTCGCGTGCCGCTGCCGCGTGCGGTCTCAGCGGAATCCACGACGAATCGCGCGACGTTCCGAGCGCGGCGGCGACGCGCTACCTCGGCTTGCCTCCTCATCGTTTTGCGGCACGCAGCGAGGCATCGCCTATCGACTCCGCCGCGTATAATCTCGTCCTGGTGGAAGACGGTTGGCGATGCGCGGTGTCAGAGCGTGAACCGTTCGACAACGCGACACTCTATGTCCACATCCTCGCCCGGCTCTTTCCAGGCAGTCGAGTCAGCGTGGGCAGCGGGTCGCCGTCGAAGGCTGAGCGGCAACGGCTCATTGAGGAGCTACGTCGCGCGGTTGTTCTGAGCAGCTCCGCAGAAGCAAATTCGGCGACGACGCAACTCTGAGCAAAGGATGATTCGTCATCGGTGTTGAACCGATGTGTCGGTGTGGCGCAAGAGAACCCGACCACGCCGTCCCTCGGTTCCTGTGTGCGAGCGGAGGGGGGATGTCGCAGGAACTCCGTTGGCGGAGGACCCATAGCTACAATCAACACGCACGATTTTGCTCTCGGATTTGCTTTCGTACGCCGGCCGCTTTCGGCGCCGAGTGGCGAAACCGGCGAGGCGCGGCGAGAACAGCGGCGCGCCGGGCGACGTCATAACGCTCACAGCGTCAACTGCGACTCCCACAAGCGTGCATCACCCGAGTCATCGTCCCACGTTACCCGAGCGTCTACGACTATGGGCTTTCCCATCGCAGGCGCGAGTAAATACCGCGCCTGCGCGCCGGGCTCGAGCTTCGTCACCTCGTCCTGCTCCCGCGGGACAAACGTATGGGTGAGCACTGGCCCGCCGTCGAGTTCAACCCTCACGTTCCGCGCGACCACCGCCCTTCGTTGACGATGATAAGTCTCCAGTTCTGCGCGGTCTTCTGGACCGTCGCTCGAACATTCGCGCTCCGCGCGTGTCGAGCGCGTGTTTCTTCGCGGGCCATTTCGAGCGCGAGCAGTCGTTGCTGAAGCTCGGTCTGTCGGTCGGCCATGCGACGTGTCGTGACGACGAACCATATCGATACGCCGAGAGCGAGCGCAAGCGACCATGACGCCCGAGAATTCGGAGAATCATCGTTCTATGCTCCGGTAGCGCCAGTCGCCAAGACCGAAACCACTATCGCGAGGTCCGGCCGCGTCCTAATTTAGAGGGGCGTCACCCGTCGCGCGACGTATCAGCGACGCGCGGAGCTTTTTTCGCCATTTGCTTCAGTGCATCGATGGCGGCGAGAAGTTCTTCCCGCGTGAGCCCCTCGGCGGCAGCGCGAACGCGAGCCACGCGGTCACGCCACCCTTCGACACGTCGCAGCCGCTTCGCGCGCGCCTGTCGAGCGCGGTCCTCAGGGTCGATGCCTCGCGCTCGCAGTATGGCGCGCTGACCGACTGGATACCTTGTCTCGGTCCAACCAAATCGGTCCCAATAGGTGGTCAGGCTGCGCGCCGCGTGGACATGCGCCTCAATGATTTCCTCGACAGTTCGACGGTACTTTCGCTCGCCTGTCCGCGAACGGTCCATCGCTGTTGCGACTTCGAGGCGTTCCTCTGGTGTGAGATAGAGCCGAGCCACATCGCGCGCGTTGACGGTCTGTAGCGCGAGAAAGTAATCAAACTCGCCGGCCTCGAAATGGTAGTTACCAGTTGCATCGCTGTAGTCGCACCAGTCCTTCGACCGCAGCATTTCGACGACTTCTCGCGTTAACTCGCCGAGCCGCCCCAGGTTGGGAATGGCGCGAGCGAAACGGTCAACGTGGTCGCCGTGCGTCCGCAGCGTCTTAGGGTTCATTGCTCGTCGTCAGCCGGGCGAGCCCACCGAGGTAGCGGCGTCTGTGTCTGCTCGCAATAGCGTTGAATGCGTGCCATCGCCGCGCGATACGCTCGCGTGAGCTGGTCAGGCGTTGCATCATCGAGTTTCGTGATTCCAGCCTGTCGATATATTTCGGCGATGAAGTGGTCGACGCGCTGTCCACCTTGCTTCGCCGGGAACTGCGCCCACCACCGGCTCGCCAACGTCAGGTGCTCCCGAATCCTCATGTGCTGTTCGCGCGGAGTCATCAGTCGCGTTTGCGGCGCGGGTCGGTCCGCGACAGCCGCACCGGTTGGTCTGGCTGATGCGAAAGAGATTGGTTGCTCGAATGGACGTTGTTTATTCAATAAGTCGATGGCTTGCGCGAAGCGAGGCCACAGAGATTCCGCGAGGTCCATTTCGCGAAGAATCGGTGTCAGCAAATCCTGAAGCGCGGGGTCAACGTCGAACGTACCGCCTGTCGTGACTGCGGACACCACTTCGAGCGCCGCGTCGCGCACCGCGCCCAAGTCTTTATCGGTCCACGGAAAGACTGACGAGCCGCCAATGGGCTCAGGTGGTACAGGGGTAGGCTGCGTCGGCAGTTCGATGTCATGGACCATCGGCGCGAGAATCGCGGTGAACTCCTCAACCAGTTCGGCTACGTCTGGCAAAATTATCGCGGTCGTCAGCGGATGTCCGACTCGGTCGCGCTCCCACTGCGTGACGCGCTGACCGCGTGCAATAACTTGACGAATGTACTGAGCGGTCCTGACGTTTGTCGCGTACGTCACGACCGTAATGTCCGGGCAGTCGTACCCTTCGCCAGCCATGCCGACAGTGCAAAGCACGCCCACTCGTCGCTTCTGACGGAAGTCATCGAGCCGCTTGTGTGCGTCGGGGCCGTCATCCGATACGACGCACTCGGCGAGCGGTTGAAGGTTCCGCGCCTTCATTTGGCGGTCGACTTCCTCGGCGAATGCCTTCGCCATGTCCTGCCGGTGGGTGACGATGAGCGCCTTAACGTGGGCGCCCTTGCTGTCACGATGCCGCCGTTCAAGCTGGTCGAGTGTCACCTTGACCAGTTCCTCTCTCCATTCGTCGCGTAGGTTCAGCCGACGCAACGCGATTCGCGTATCGGTGTCGTCGCTAAGGTCCGCGATGGCACTGACCGTGACCTGCGCAGTCTGGAGGTCAACGATCTCCACCGTCGCACCGACGCGGAATAAGTCAGGCGGACGCAACAGTCCCTCACGCACCAATCGGTCAGGATGAATCTCGTAATCCGCAATGGCCTGAATGCGCGGCTCGCCTTTTGAGCCGACCACTTCGGTGTAGCGGACCGTCGAAATTCGCTCGGTCGGCGAAGTACGGAACAATGTCCCAGACAGGTTCAATACGCCGGCCACATCGAGGTGTGTCTCTATGTCACCTACCAGTTCACGCACTGCTTTCGCCCACGCCGCGCCACCGCTGTCATCGTTGACTGGCTGTCCGAGGTGATGCACTTCGTCGAGGATGACGAGCGTCCGCACGTCTCGAAGCGCGTCACGGTGTCGTTCTCGAACGACAGTCGAAAGCAAACCCTGATACGTCGTACAGATGCCGTCCATCCGCTGTAGCTCTCGTCCACCTGCACGCGCGCCTTCGGCGGTATCCAGCGCAATGTGACAGCCACGCACAAGCGCGTCCGCCCACTGTTCTACAAGTGGCACGCGAGGAACGACGACCAGCAGCCGATTCCACAGGCCAGCCTCTTGGCCCTCGATGAACGCGGCACCTGAAAACAACGTCTTTCCAGCGCCGGGCGCAGCCATCAACGTCGCAACGCGCTGCATCGTCAACGCTTCCAAAACGATCGGAAGCGCTTCGTCCTGCCACGCGCGCAGCTTGACGCGCGTGTCGCGAACGTCGCGATTGCCATTCCTCAGATTGCATCGCGGGCACCACGCTTCGAGGTTCTCCCTCACGGCCGGTCCGCCGTGGCTCGCGGCCCTGAGATGGGCGATGTGAAAAGTGTTCTCGGTAATTGTCTGCCCGCATCGCTGGCAGTTGCCGCCACTCATGAAAAAAATCTGTCGTCGCTCACCGGCGGAGATACGTCGCGAGAACCGTGTGGCATCAGCCATAGTCGGACCGCCTTTGTGTTGGAGGAAAACACACCTTGAACGCGGGCGACGTAAGTACAAGACCACGCGGCGGCGCTCTAGTCAAGCTTCCTGAGGCGGGTGGAAAACAGCGGGATTGCCTATCCGGCCTGGCCCGCCGAGGTCACTGCTGCTTTGCTCCCTCGTGACCACGCCGATTTGAGGATTCGTGCGCCGGCCACGAGCTTTTCGACCCCGTTGACAACGGGTCGTCTTTGGCGACATGTCCGAGTCGTTCTTGAACATCGCGCAAGGTCGGTTCTGACGCGACGCAGCAACGTCACGTAGCAGTGCGGTGCAATGCGAGATGCTGACCTACATTGTCGCTCTAACCCGGCGCGCCGCATCGGACGCGCCGCGCCAAGCCCCTGTTCGAGTTCGTTCGCGCGTTGGGCGCGCCGATGTCGGTCGTGTTGCGCTTCCACGGTGAGAGCTGCGGGTCCGAAACGTAAGTTCTTGAGCAGGGAACTGTTCATCTGACGCGGGCGCGTTCCTCGCGCGCGCGCCACCGTCCAGCGGGCCGGGGCAGCTACGACCGCACGGAGCGGCATCCATAGCGCGCTTCACCCGGCTCAGATTCCATAAAGCAGTTTGTGAAGAATCTCGGTTGGACTAAGAATTGGGCACTGGATTCTGATGTCGTCGCTGCCGGGGTGAAGATGACATCGCGGCTCGTCGAGCGGCTCGTGGACCCCATGCTCAGGATTAAGGTCGAATCGCAGAAACGCTGGACTTAAACCTGCGGCTCTCCGCAAGTGGAAGCGATAGCTGATAAGGCGACGTACCTGACCCGCGTACTCCGCTGTAAGTGAAAAGCTCAAGCGACCGCCGTTGGAAAGATGTAGAAACTGACCGCCTTCTTGGCCTTGGTCGAAAGTTTCGCCGCACCACACCGTCAAAGTTTCTGGATTCCGCCGGTCGCGTCTGTGTCGCAGTAAGGGAATAATCTCGAATGGTGCTGTTAGAAGCGTCCCATCGTCGGAGGCTTCTAACAACAGGGCCCGAATTTCGGTTACCAGTTCGTCTATGGAATGAGCCAGCGGCGATTCCGTGAGACCCGCACGGTCTTGCAGGTGACGCGCGGATGTGCGTGCCTCATCGAGGCCCAATGAGGTCGCCTCGGCCGAGCAGCGCGAGCCACTCCGCAAAAGCGGGCTCGTCGTCGAGTGTGCCAGCTTCCGCGCGCTTGACCACCTCCTCGTCTGTCAGATTCGTCGCGCGACGAAATGCTGCAAGCCTTTCAGTTCGTTCTTCCTCCTCGCGTGCCGGACCGTCTTCGAGTTGCCAAATACCGCCTGCAAACCAACTGGCGATGTTCGGACTGTTGTCCGACAACATGGTTCCCTGCCGCTCCGACAGAACGAACACAACGGTTGACATGCCTTCGAGACGACTGCGCATGCTGTCAAGGGTGTTCCACTCTACCGGCGAGAACTTTTCAAGTCCGCTTACAACCGTGAGCGATTCACGGCTATGGCGAATAATGCGGACCAGTTCGCGAGGGTTGTCGAATTCCGAAATGTGATTGACCTTGCGCTTCGCAATCGTGGGTAGTTCGGTCACAATCGCCTGCGCCGTAGCCGGGACATTGCGTTCTGGTACGATCAGCGCGAGCCAATCACCTTCGGCAGGGCGCGTAGCGGCGCGGAGCACAAACTCAGAAATTGAGGTTGGGACCGGCGTCCTCATTTAGAATCCGCTAACGACTCCAAGAGCGGAGCAATCGTCGGGTGGACGTCGTAACGCGAGCGGCCGTTCTGGTATTCGAGCACACGCCTCGTCACAAGAAGCGCGATGTCTTTGTCTGACGATGACACGAACGTTCCCGACTTCCGCACACGTTGAAGGGTTTTCATTTCAGCATCGTCGAGACCCACCATCATGCTGCGGCCGAATGCGTCCACGGCGCGGTCAACGTGGTCAGTCGCGATTGTGTTCGACCCGCTGACGTAGGCTTCCTCTCCGGCCGAGCGCGCCAGCGACAACATGTCCCGGATAACGCCGCCTGAATAGTGCGTCAGACTGTCGGCGGCTTCTGGTGCAAGAATGTCTTTGGGTATTCGCCGCAAAAGCACTTGCTTCAAGAATGACGGCCCAGCTTCGTTCGCAACATCCACCGGAGAAACGTAGTAAGTATGGTCGAACCTGTCTGTCAGCGGGCGATTCGCACCGAACAGAACACGCAGAGGACCGACGACAACCACACCAAGCCCAAGTTCCCTCAGACCTCGGATGTCGTTAGCGATTACCGTCCCGAAGGCGTCCATGTTTGGTGCTCGGTCCAGTGAGTCCATTAACAACACGACGTTGTGTCGGCTTGACACTTCGCGCGCCGCCTCAATCAGGACCTTCACAGACTTGAGTCGTGCCGCGCTCGTGTAGTCGAGAGGCGGGTCCGGTGGCACCAGCACACCCTCGACTTTGAAATGTCTGCCACTTGGTCCGTAGTCGTCGTAGTCCGCCTCATCGTCATCCACCCACAGTGAGTAACCTTGCGCGGCTGTTCTGAACTCCTCGCGCGCTTTCTTCGCGACGTCTGTCTTTTGCTGAGCGAGGTATTCGCTCAGCGCAAGGCCAGCAATCACGATGAGTACGCCAGACTTGAGATGATTCAAGTCATGGTGCGACGCCACGTCGATGTACAGCGGCAGTGAATCGGGAAGCTCACGTAGCCGCTGCACCGAAACCAACAGTTGCGTGCTTTTTCCGGTGCCAATTCCTCCGACAACAAGATGCGATGATGTGGGTTCAAGGTCAAGCCTCGCGGTGAGTTTTTCCGCGACCGCGCTGGCCCCGGTGGGCACCGGGACGTACAAGCCTTCCGTCACGGCGCGCATCGGCGTCGCACCGGTCGTGAGTCGGTTCATGTACTGGCGGAATCGTTCGCGTCGGTTCGTCGTCGTCTCAGCAGGTGACATCGTAGCCCTGACCATCATACGTCGGGAAGCTAGCGTCGCCGCGTCCTGCTATTGCAGTTTGCCTGAATCGGGTGTCGGGAAATTCTGCAACCAGTCGCTCGCGCTGGTCGGTAGAAATTGCAGGACCGAAATGAGCGCATAGCAGTCTTGCCGAAGAAATCTGACGGTCGCCGCTCGGTTCGCGGCTTGAAGTTGGACGGCGCCATCATGAGCGCAAGAATATCCAGAAATGGACCCGCTCGCCGTGACGATGCGCTACGGCCCTTGACAGCGGAACTGAACGGTGAGGCTAGTGCCAATGCCAGGCCCATTTGGGCGGTGGTGTGGGCGCGGGCCGGTGTGTCGGTCGATAACGAACCCGACTGACGGTCGGCAGTTGAATATCTGCCGAGTGGCAGCGCGCGGTGCGGGCCGTGCGGTGGAAGCCTCATTGTCATCAGTCGCAGCCGGGCAGACCCGAAGGACTCGGTGCGCCTCGTGTTCCTGTGCGCGACGTGGCTCACAGGTTTCGATGTGCCGAGTTGCTCGAACGTGTACCTCGACAAGCCGATGCGCAATCACACGCTGATGCAGACCATCGCGCGCGCGAACCGAGTGTTTCCCGGCAAGCACAGTGGTCTCATCGTCGACTACGCGAACGTTTTTGCGTCCCTGGAGAAGGCGCTGGCTATCTACGCCAAGGGCCAGGCCGGGGCGATGCCCGTTCGCGATAAACAGCAAGCAATTTGTGGCGGAATTGCGCACGGCGGCCGACGCGGCGCGGGTGTTTTGCCGCAACCACCAAGTCAATCTGGACGACATCGAGGCGCCGCCAGCAGGCAGCCTCGACCGGCTGACGGCTATTGCCGATGCGGTCGACCGACTGATTTCTCGCGACGCGACCCCCAACGACTTCCTGGCGCATGCACGGCGGCTCGTCACGTTGTATCAAGCGGTGAAGCCTGACGCCGCGGTTCTCGTGCTGGCCTTGCGCGTGTCGACGTTGACGTGTATCGCCGACACGATTCGGTCACGCACAGGCGGGCCGAGCGCGGACATCACGTCGGTGATGGGCGACGTCAACGCGTTGCTCGATGCTTCGATTGCCGCGGATGGATTCCGAATTCGAGACGCGTCGTCTGGGTCTCGCGTTCGCGAGAAGCGGGAGACGTATGGCGAATCCAACGCGGCGGTCGACCTGTCGGCCATCGACTTCGACGCGCTCGCGGCGCGATTCAAGACGGCGATGTGGAAGAACGTTGAGCTGGAGCAATTGAAGTCCGCAGTGCGCGCGCACACTCGACCGCCTCATTCGCGTCAACAAGACACGTGCGGACTTCCTCGCGAAACTTGAGGAGTTGATTGAGTCTTACAACTCCGGCAGCCGCAACATCGACGAACTACTCCGGGACCTGCTCGCGTTGAGCCGCGCCTTGTCCGACGAGCAACAGCGCGCCGGTCCGCGAGCAGTTGACGGAGGGGGAGCTGACCGTGTTCGGCCTCCTCACGCGGCACGGTCCAGAGCTGAACGCCGACGAGCGCGCCGAGGTCAAGAAGGTTGCGCGGCATCTGCTTGAACGAGTCCGAGCCGCGCTCATCTTGAACTGGCGCCAGAAGGCGCAGGCGAGTGCGCAGGTGCGGCTCGCCATCGAAGATGTCCTGGACGAGGAACTGCCGCGCGCGTACACGCCGGAGCTCTTCAAGGTGAAATGCGCGGCTGTATTTGAGCACGTGTTCGAGACGTTCAGCGACGCTGAGGCGGTGTAGTAAACCTCACAATTCGAGACAAGGAGCACGATGGCTCCTCACGCCAGGGTCGACCGACCCGCGCTATCAGCATCCGGCAGCCCTACGTTGAATTGATTCTCCGGGGCAAGAAGACCCGAGAATTTCGTTCGCGCCCGACAAACATTCGCGAGCGCGGCTGACTCTACGCTGCCCTGCGCCCTGCGGCGTGGCGGTCCGAATGGCGCAAGGTCGGCAAGGAGCCCGGAGACCTCGCGACTGGAGTCATCGTTGGTTCCGTTGAAGCGAAAGGCGAGGCGCACACCGGAACGCTCAGTGCAGGAGGCGAGGCCTCTTGAATCTCATTCATCGCGTCGACGACGCTTCCCGCCGGAATCAAGGTGGCTGCTCGCGCCATGCAGGCGAAATGGTCGGAGCCGTGGACTGCTCGGTGTGACCGATGATGATGTTGATGCGCTACTAGCGTTGAATCTCGCGGAGAATACGGTGCGCGTCAACGCCCAGGGCGTCAGCCACCTCTAAGAACTCGACGACATCCAGCCGACGTTCTCCGCGCTCGAATTTTGAAACGAAGGATTGCGGTCGATTGAGCTTCTTTGCCAGGGCGACCTGCGTGAGTTTCGCATTCGCTCGCGCGTCGACGAGGAGTTGACGGAGATGCTCGCTGCGCCGCGTGAACGCCGACTTCGGCACGTCGGCAGTCTGCAATCCCGTTTCGGAATATCCCAAAACGGGTTAGACTCGCGATCCGATGACCGATTCTGTCGTCGCGCGACCGCGCTACATGACCGTTGCCCAAGCAGCCGAGTACCTCGGCATGACAGAATCGGCGCTTCGCAGCCGCATTAAACGTGGTGATGTCACCTTCATCAGAGACGGCAATCGGATACGGTTCGACCGCTTGGCACTCGACGCATACATGAGAAATCGCCGTGTCGACCGTGCAGACGCATCGTCGCGGCATGCTCACCCAGACGCTCGCCAGCAAACGCCGAGACCCGATGCGGCGCGACCGACGGTGTCCGGCACGAGGTCCGGGGACAGGGCCGCGAATCCTGAAAAGCGGTCTCGGGCCACAAAGGCGCACCGTCATCCGGCAAAGTCAGGCGTCTCCGTCGCGCGCATCGCGCAGGCCCGCGAGAACATCGGTCGGCCCGCCATATTCGACAAGCCGCTCGCGCGAACCTTCATGCTAAGCGCTCGCGCGGTCGCACTACTGTCAACCGCCGCCAAAGAGCGCGGCTGGTCGCGGTCAGACCTCTTGGAGTACTGCATCGTCGAGACGCTTCGACCGGGCGCCAAACGGCGGTAGCCGTGGTGGCACGCGATGCAGTGGAACTGCACGACGACGTTCTCACCTGACTGTCCGCGTGCCGCCGGTCGGAGTTCCGGTCCGTCATCGGTGAACGTTTTCGTCGCCGCCGCACTCAGAGCTCAGCGCGAGAGTAGCGCCAGCCTGCCGCGTTACGCCCGGAAGTAGGAAGCGAGTCGCGCCGTCACCAACCGCGCCTTATCTAGCTGCAAAATTGCAGCAGTTGAAATAGAAATTTTCAAGCATACAGAGGAGGACGCTAAAAAATGGAGCACGCCCTGCTCGCCGCGGTGCGCGCGCGAGGACTACGTCAGTGGCAGCTTGCTGTCGAGGCTCGACTCCGCGAGTCGCGGGTGTCGCACATCATTAGGCACGGCGGCGCGACAGCAGAGGAGCGGCAGCGAATCGCCGAGGCGCTCGGAATGGACGAAGGATTGCTGTTCGGACGTGACGTCAACATCGCGGCAATTCTGAATGCCGTTGCCGGCGACGAGCCGCCAGCCGCAGTCTAAAAAGACGAACGCCCGCAACCGGGATTAGCGGCAGCGGGCGGAAACCAGAGGAACCACCAGTGCTGACAATCGTACCACATCGTCATCTGTGTTTCCGGCATGGCCGGGCGCGTGCCCGCCGTGCTGGACGACGAACTCACTAACCGGGACCACGATTGGTCCGACGCCGTCCGGGCCGACCAAGTTCAGTGGTCACCCGACACAAACCAGGAACGGCTCGAACGCCAAGAACTCGCCGCCAACATCGCACGCGTCGACCAGTTGCTGTCCGACATCGGGCTGTATCGTGAGGCCAACGTCGTCATCCGACTGTATGGCGACTACCTCACGTACTGCGAGGCGTGGCACGTAGCCGTCGACGAAGCCAGCCGCCTCACACAACAGGTCAAGCGCAAAGACGACATCATCGCGCGACTGCGCGAGACCAACCGGGACTTGCTCCGCATCGCGCGTGAGAGGCCGCATGCCGACTGATGTCGTGCGCCCGAGGACGCGGTCCGAGGAGGGCCGCCGGATTTTTGAACGACTCGATGACGGTCGCCGCTGCATCCTCCGGCTGGTCGACCTTGGGGTGACGTTTGATGTGGACCGACTGCGCCGTGAGCGACAGGACCTGATTGGCGAGCTGGCTATCAGGCTGGACAACAACGGTCCCTGGGAAGGCATCCGAACTGCCTCAGATGGGACGGTGTCGCTGGCCGACTTCAATCTCGGCTCGCTGTCCGCTCGAAAACAACGTGCGCAGCACCTTCGCGAGGTCACGAAGACCGCCGACATCGATTGGTTCGCGCTCATCGAGGAGTTGTCTCGCGAGGTAATTGTCGCAGAGCGCGAGGGCAGCGGCGCCGTTTCGCTCGCGAGTATCGACGTCCCGACTGAAGACGCTTGGGAGGTTGCCGGCGTCGCGCTGCTTCAGCGGCATCCGGTCATCCTCTTCGGCGATGGTGGCGCCGCAAAGAGCTATCTCGCGCTGTGGTTCGCGATGCAGCTCGCCGCGCGCGGCCTTCGCGTGCTGTATTGCGATTGGGAGTTCTCGGGCGAGGAGCACGCGGCAAGACTGCGACGGCTGCATCAGGGCGCGGCACTGCCCGAAATTCGATACCTGCGCTGCCACCGTCCGATGGTGCATGAAGTCGACCGCATTCGTCGCATCGTGAAAGCGGAGCGGACTAACTACGTCATCTGCGACTCGGCCGCGTTCGCAGCGGACGGACCACCGGAATCGGCTGAGACCGCAGCCGCCTACTTCCTCGCTGTCCGTCAATTCGGTGTCGGGTCGCTGCACATCGCGCATGTGACCAAGAGCGAGGATGGCGACCAGAAACCGTTCGGCAGCGTGTTCTACCACAACAGCGCCCGCGCGACGTGGAACGCTAAGCGCGCGACCGATACCGCTGTCGAAAACGAAATGGTCGTCGCGCTCTACAACCGAAAGTCGAACATCGGCCCGTTGAGACCAACGGTCGGGTTCCGGTTCCGATTCGAGCCGACACGGACCATCATCGAGCCGGCCGACGCGGCGACATCGAGCGAAGAACTTGCGGCGGCGATGCACCTGAACGAGCGCATCAAGGCGGCGATGCTGTCGTGCGGCCTACCAATGAGCATCGAGCAGCTTACCGAGGAAACCGGCGCGAACAAAAATTCTGTAACGCAGGCGCTCAGGCGCGGACACAGGGCGGACCTGTTCGCGAGGACAACGACCGAAAAGGGCGTGCTCTACATGCCAGGGCCACGGATGCGCCGATGACAGGCTGTCACCGTGTCACTGACAAGGCGTCATCGCAGTGACAGTGACAACCACCCCCTATAAGGGGGTGTCACTGGCTGGTGTCATTGGGAAAAAACAAAATGCGGGACGCACATCTCCAACGGCAAGACGATTCACAATCGCTCGACCAACGGTCGCCATTCGTGCCGAATCAGCAGCAGCTGCGCTATCTCCGGGCGTATCTCGACCCATCAACGCCGGCAAACATCAAGGCTGTCGCGGAGGCGGCTCGCGTCAACCGCCGAAACATCTACCGCTGGCTCGACGACCCAAACTTCTGTGAATGGTTCGCAGCGCAATGTCAGCGCGTCTTCATGCACCGGGTGCCGGCGATGTGGCAGAAGTGCATCGAGCTGGCGTCCGCAGGCTCACCAGAGCACATCAAACTGGTCGCGCTGAGGACCGGTGAGTTGCGGCCAGGAGCCGAAAACGGCCGCGGCGCCGGCATCTCCCAAGTTTTTATCAACGTGCCACGTCCAGGCCGTGAGCACGGCTTCGTTGTCGACGTGGGGCCGGCGGTGCTGCCGCCGGCTCCGAGCGACGAGGAACACTGAATCAACTGAATTGAACGTGACCCGAAGGACGGGCTGACGATGATGATTGAAATCCCCTTCTGTTGAAACCGCTACCGACGACGACCCCTACGACGGACTTCCGCCGGATGTGTTCGAGACCATCGTCGACGCGTTCGTCAATGCTCTCGTAGCCGAGATAGCTTGTACAACCGCACAGGCCTATGATACTGTAGAGCTGCATGGCAAAAAGGCTTCAGGTCACAAAACGACGTCGCGCGAAGACCCGCGCGCGGATGATGGTCACGACGGTTGCTCTAGACACGACCACCCACGAGAGGCTGAGGGTCATCGCGGTCAAGGAGCGCACGGTGTTAACCGAATTGGTGCGCGACGCCGTGGGCGAGTGGCTTGACCGTCGACGAGCGAAATCGAGTAGGAGAAGGACCCGATGATTGCCGGCGTATACGCCAGAAAGTCAACCGAACAAAACGGCGTGTCCGACGAGGCGCGGTCGGTCACACGGCAGGTCGAGCACGCTCGCGCCTATGCGGCGCGTAAAGGCTGGAAGGTCGCTGACGAGCACGTCTACGTCGACGACGGCATCAGCGGCGCCGAGTTCCTGAAGCGACCCGGATTCGTCCGGCTGATGAGCGCCGTGGATACGGGAAACAGGAAGCCGCCGTTCCAGTTCCTCGTTATGAGCGAAGAATCACGCCTCGGTCGTGAGATGGTCGAAACGATGCGTGCTCTGTATCAACTCGTGAAAGCGGGCGTCCGTGTCTTCTACTACCTTGAGGACAAGGAGCGCACGCTCGATGGTCCGCTGGACAAAGTGATGATGGCGATGGAGACGTTTGGTGCCGAACTAGAACGCGAGAAGTCGCGTCAGCGGACCTACGATGCGATGGCGCGGAAGGCGAAGGCGGGCCATGTCACAGGTGGTCGCGTGTTCGGATATGACAACCGCGACATGCTCGACGCCAGCGGCAAGCGGTCGCACGTCGAGCGCATCATCAATGACGACGAGGCGACTGTTGTTCGGCGAATCTTCGAGATGTCTGCCGCGGGTCATGGATTCACCTGTATCGCGAAGGCGTTGAACGCGGAACGCGTCCCCACACCGCGCGCGCAGCAGGGCCGACCGGCAGGGTGGTCGCAATCATCCATTCGCGAAGTTCTATTACGACCGCTATACAAGGGCGATGTGGTCTGGAACAAGAGTCGAAAGCGGGACAAATGGGGACACAAACGGCAGGCGCCACGGCCAGAGCATGAGCATGTGCGCGTCGCCGTTCCTGAGCTGAGAATCATCAGTGACGAGCTGTGGAACGCAGCGCACGCGAAGTTGTCGGCGCGCCGGCAGAACTACCACCGTCCAGAGCGCGACGGGTTTAGCCGACCAGTCGATGGCCGCCAGTTGAAATATCTCCTCAGTGGTAGCGCGCGGTGCGGCAGTTGCGGCGGCAGCCTGATTGTCGTGAGCCGGAGCCACGGCAAGCGGCGCGCGTTTTTCTACGCGTGCTCCTCCTTCTACAAGAAGGGCAGCACCGTCTGTGCGAACAACCTGCTGACGCCGGTCCCCTCTGCCGACAACGCCGTGCTCGCCGTGCTCGAAAGCGACGTCCTCCGTCCGCGACTGGTCGACGCCATCATCGCGGAGTCCGTCGACCGACTGACGCGCCCACGCCGCAGCGACGACTCCAAACGCGCCGCCGTTCAGCGCGCCATCACAACCGTCGAGGTGGAGCAGCAGCAACTCGTGGCCGCCGTCACAGCGGGCGGAGCTGACGTGTCCGCGCTCGTGGCCGCGCTTCGCGAACGACAGGAACGGCTCGTCCACTTGCGAGCGCAGCTCTCGGCATTGACCACTCCGCCGGCAGTGCCGTCGTGCGACCATGCGGCCCTGACGCAGGCGGCTCGGCAACGACTCGCCGACTGGCGCAGTCTGCTGCGCGCGAACGTTGCCGACGCGCGACGTATCCTCGCGAAGCTGCTCGATGGTCGACTGACATTCACGCCGCGAGTGGATGGTCAACGACGGTTCTACGAGTTCACCGGGAAGGGAAAGATTCAAGACGTTCTGGAAGGAATCTTCGAGGTTGCTGTCACTACGAATGGCGTCCCCAACGGGATTCGAACCCGTGTTTTGGCCTTGAAAGGGCCACGTCCTGGGCCTCTGGACGATGGGGACGCACCGGATGGAACTCAAAATTGTACCACACGCCTATTCGACAAGTGCTCAGCCGGCGACTGGTGACATGCTTCACCGATGATGTCCGCTGCAATCTTCGCACTGGCCGCGAGCGTGAACGCGGTCCAGCAGTTTCAGATGATCGAGCAGTCGCTGATGAACGCGATTACGGCAGGCGATCGCGCGCCCTTGGACCGTGTGATGGACGCCGATTGCGTGCTCACGACCGAAGAAGGGGAAGTCCTGACGCGCGAAGCGTTCCTGAAGGATCTTCGTCCGCTGCCGCCGGGTCTTTCCGGCGCGATTGCCGTTCGCGACCTCACGTTACAGGAACGATCCGATGTCGCCATCGTGCGATTTCTCGCTGATGAGTCCGAAACGGTGTTCGGCCAGCGATTGGCGACGAAGTATCGCGTCACCGACACAGTCCGCCGCAGCGGGACGGCCTGGAAGATGATCGCGTCGCACGTGTCGGTCGTCACCGTCGATCCGCCGCCACAGAAGGTCGCCGCCGACGGCTGGTCTGGCCTTGCCGGCACCTATCAGCTGAAACCTGATGGATGGACCCTCCACGTGGAACTGCGCGACGGCGTGCTGTACGGTGGCCGTGATCCGGCGAAGCTGCGTCGGTTCAGCCCGTTAACGCCGACGTCGTTCGTCTTGCAAGGATCCCTCGGCGAATGGCTCTTCGTCGTCGAGCGCGACGGTAAAGCATCGCGTATCGTCGACTTCCGCAAGTTCGAGCCGCTGGTGTGGACGCGAATCGAGTGATGACGAAATGACGACGGCGCTCGCGTACGCGATTCCGCTCGCCTTCGCATCCGGCCTCAATCTCTATGCGACGGTCGCAGTGCTCGGGTTGAGCTCGCATTTCGGGCTCGTCGCGCTGCCCGACCAGTTCCGTGCCTTCGACAATCCGATGGTGATTGGCGTCGCGCTCGTGATGTACGCCGTCGAGTTCGTCGCCGACAAGGTGCCGTGGTTCGATTCGGTGTGGGACGCCGTTCACACCGTCGTTCGTCCGATCGGCGGCGCGTTCGTCGCCGTCACCGCCATGGCGCCGGCCTCGCCGATGGCGACCATCCTCGGAGCGCTCGTCGGAGGCTCGGTCGCGTTCACGACGCACGCGGCAAAGGCGAGCACACGCGGCGTCGCGAATGCGAGCCCTGAACCATTCAGCAACTGGTTCCTCAGCTTCATCGAGGACATTGTCGCGGCCGGCCTGTCGTACATCGCGCTCGCGCATCCGCTCGTCGCGGCGACCATCGCGATCGTCCTGCTCGCGGCCATCGGTCTCTTCGCCTCGATCATCGTCCGCGCGCTGCGGCGGCGGTTCGCGCGCGAAATCAGACAATAGCCGCCCTTACGATTCCGACCTGTCGCTCTTGCAACGTTACACGTTCCGGAGTGCAGAGAGGGCCGCCGCAATTCATTCCTCGAGAACGCGCGTTTGTTTGGCCGCGCTGAACGTAGGGATGGCCGACGCGGCTATCGGATGCTGGGACGCGAAGTACACCCGGCGAGCGCACCCGTTCGATATGACGAACGATTCATGCTCGGCGTCACCCGATCCTTCCGCAGCTTCAGCGACGCGCTCGAAGAAGTCGTGAATGCGCGCGTCTTCGCCGGCATTCATGTCAGGACGGCCTGGGAAGACGGAACCACGCTCGGCAAGGCGGTCGCGCAGCACGTGCTCGACCATATGTTCCAGGGCGTCCGATAAACCCGAGCTTCTTCGATCGCGCATGCGTAGCATGACGCGATGTGCTTCGCATTGAATCCGGCGCTCGATCAGCAGCTCGTCGGTAACCTCAGCGAGCACCGGCGATTGCATCTTGAATTATCTCGAACCTCTGGCGTAGGCTGTCCTCCCCCCGAATCCCGACACACAACGAGGAATAAATGATCGCACGCCGTTTCTACGTACTGACAACCGTCCTGCTCGCGTTCATCGTCTGCGGAGCAACGGTCGCGACCCAGACGCCGACCATCGGCCGGGAGATGGCCGTGCCTCGGCACCTGCAGGACGGTGAGGAGTTCACGCTCTCCACAAAAGCGCTCATCGAACACGGCCGCACGCTGTTCACGGCGGCTTGGACGATCGAGGACGGCGGCGGCCGTCCGCTGACCAAAGGCACTGGCAATCCGCTCGGGGATACGACGAGCCCGCTGCTGTTCCCCCGCAATTTCAATCGCATCTCTGCGCCGGACGCCAATTCCTGCGCCGGTTGTCACAACCTGCCGTTCGGAATCCCCGGCGGCGGCGGCGATATCGTCGCGAACGTCTTCGTGCTCGGGCAGCGCTTCGATTTCGCAACCTTCGATGGCAGCGACACGACGCCGACGCGCGGTGAGATGAATGAAATAGGACAGTCGTCGCAGCTGCAGAACATCGCGAACTCGCGGGCGACGCTCGGCATGTTCGGGTCGGGCTTCATCGAGATGCTGGCGCGTCAAATCACCGAAGAGCTGCAGGCGATCCGCGACATCACTCCGCCTCGCGGATCGCGCGCGCTCGTCTCGAAAGGGATCTCGTTCGGCACGATCGCACGCGCGCCGGACGGCGGGTGGATCACGTCGGGAGTGCAGGGGATCGCGGCGCCAAGCCTGGCGACGAGTGGACCAAAAAATCCGCCGAGCCTCGTCATCCGTCCTTTCCACCAGGCCGGCAACGTCGTATCGATCCGACAGTTCTCGAACAACGCGTTCAACCATCATCACGGCATTCAGTCGACCGAACGATTCGGCATCGGCACCGATCCCGATGGCGATGGCGTCGTGAACGAGATGACGCGCGCCGACGTCACCGCCGTCTCGATCTTCCAGGCGACGATGGCCGTGCCCGGGCGTGTGATTCCCAACGATCCCGACATCGAGGCCGCCGTGCTCGTCGGCGAGCAGCGTTTCGCATCGATTCGATGCGTGACGTGCCACGTCCCGGCGCTTCCGCTGGATCGACAAGGCTGGATGTTCACCGAGCCCAACCCGTTCAATCCGGCCAGTCCGCATAACCTTCTCGTTGGTGAGGCACCGAGCATCACCGTGGATCTCTCGAGAGACGATCTGCCGAATCCGCGTCTCAAGCCGCAGCGCGGCGTGGTCATGGTTCCTGCGTACACGGATCTCAAGCTCCACGACATCACGACCGGACTACCCGGCGATCCGAATATCGAGGCGCTGGACATGAATCAGCCGGCCGGATCGCCGGGGTTCTTCGCCGGCAACCGCAGGTTCCTCACGCGCAAGCTGTGGGGCACCGCGAACGAGCCGCCGTTCTTCCATCACGGGCAGTACACGACGCTACGGCAGGCAGTGCTCGCGCACGCCGGCGAAGCGCTGGCGTCGCGGCAAGCCTTCGAGGCGCTCTCGGAATACGAACAAGGATCAGTCATCGAGTTCCTAAAGACTTTGCGGGTCCTGCCGCCGGGCACGAAGCATCTTATCGTCGACGAGCACGGCGAGAAGAAGCGCTGGCCGCCTCGCCACGATGACAATTGACACAAAAGATTCGACAGTGAGATTGACAACTCACGGAGCGGAGCGTATAGACAAAGCTTCAATTCGGGCTGGCAGCGCGCAGTTCTCATTCTCCGGTTCCACCGATCAGACGTACCTCACGTCTTGAGCAAGGAGGCCACGATGAGACGCACAGCCATTGGGCACTTTCTCCGCGCGGGACCCAACGTCGTATCGCGACGCCGCTTCTTCGGGATCGGCGCAGGCGCTGCCGGAGGCGTCCTCGGCTCCGGTCTGTGGACTCCCGTGCTCGGCGAGCGCGGCGACGACGATCGAGAGCGGGCAGGCGAGGGCACAGCCTGCCCCGAGCAGAATCCGATTCCGCACATCAACCGCGCAGCGGGGCCGCAGACGTTCGGTTCGTTCCATTTCTTCTTCCCCGGGCCGATCGACGGCACGCCGTCGGCGAGCGATCCCGAGCCGCCGGCGGCACACGCCGCAGGCCGCGACCCGTCGCTGATCTTCAACTTCAGTGGCGTCGTCGGGCAGGCAGATCTGGATATGAGCGGGGTCGGTACAGACCTGACGACCGGCGCCAAATCCGACTACACGTTCCATACCGACATGCGGTTCATGAAAGGAAGGTTCGTCGGAACAGACGGACGGGTCCACAGGGGCGCCTTCGCGTTCATATGACTCGACAGCACATCGGGCTCGTTGGGCCCGCATTCCTACGATCCAGGCCTCAGTGAGAGCGAGGTCGTGTGGACGACCGAGATCCCTGAAGACGGTGTGGACTTCAGCGTGAGCGAAGAAGCAGCGTCACTTCACGTCAAGAACGTACTCGCCTTCGACACCTTCACCGTCGCGAACTCGCTCGACCAGCATCACCCAATGGGGTCAAAGCTGAACGCGATCATCAACTCGCTCCGGATAGACTGGAGCCGCACCATCACGCGCCGATCGCACACGGACTGCGTCGACGCGTTCCGGGGAAACTTCTTCGAGGACTCCGCAACCATCGAGGTAACGGCCACCACGCTGCCCGTCCCGGCCGCCGAATGTCCGCCGCAGCAGGCTCGAAGCGGATTCCGATTCGTGTCGAGCCGGACGACAGCGGTGCACTTCGCTCAAATTGGACGAGAGCGCAACGGCGTCTTCTTCGCGTGACGAATCGGTGAGCGTCCGCGGATCACGCCGCTGTCCCGGCGACGCGGCGTGATCGGCTAGACGATCGCCCCGGCCTTTCGCAGCAGCGCGATCTCCTCGACACTGAATCCATAGTCGACCAGCACGGCGGTTGTGTGCTCGCCGAACAGCGGCGCGCGGCGCGCCGGATTGGTCGGCGTGGAACTGAGCTTGATCGGCGATCCGAGCGCTTTGATTCGGCCGAGCGCCGGATGGTCGACGTCGACCGCCATCTCGCGCGCCACGACTTGCGGGTTGGTGAACACGCGCGCATAGTCGTTGATCGGTCCGCACGGGATCTCGTTCTGCTCGAGCAGCGCGAGCCAATGGCTCGCCGGCGCCTTCGCAGTCACCTCCTCGATTCGCGCGGCGAGCGCCGCCTGATTCTTCACGCGCGCCGGGTTCTCGGCGAACTGCGGATCGGCGAGCCACTCGGGATGCCCCAGGAGATCGCACAGCCGCTTGAACAAACGATCGTTGGCGGTTCCGAGCGTGATGTAGCCGTCGGCGCAGCGAATCGCCTGGTACGGCGCGAACATGCGATGCGCCGATCCCATCGGCTGCGGCGTGCCGCCGGTCGTGAAGAACTCCGTCGCTTCCCAGACCGAGAGCGCCACGCCCGCTTCGACGAGCGACGTGTCCACGTGCTGGCCGAGTCCGGTGCGATGACGATGCTCGAGCGCCGCGAGGATACCGACGGCCGCGAAGAGGCCCGCGCCGAGATCCGTCAGCGGCACGCCCGCCTTCACCGGCGCGCCGCCGCGATCGCCCGTGATCGACATGATCCCCGACACGCCCTGCGCAACGAGATCGAAGCCGCCCTTCGCCCGATCGGGTCCGGTTTGTCCGTATCCCGATATCGACGCGTAGACGAGCCGCGGGTTGATGGCCGACAGCGTCTCGTAATCGAGGCCGAGCGCCGCGACCACGCCGGGCCGGTAATTCTCGACGAAGATGTCGCACGCGCGCGCGATCCGCTTCAGCGCGTCGCGTCCTTCCGGCGCTTTGAGGTTGACGACGGCGCTGCGCTTCCCGCGGTTGACGGCGTTGAAGCTGGGACTCTCGAGGCCGACTCCCCCGGGCATCTGACGCGTCGAATCACCGCCGGGCGGCTCGATCTTGACGACGTCGGCGCCGAGGTCCGCGAGGAGCATCGTGCAGTACGGACCCGCCATGACCTGCGTGACGTCGAGCACCCGAAGGCCGTCGAGCGCACCACGTGTAAGATTCCAAGCGCTGCGATCGCTGTCCGCCACGTCCCGTTTTGTACTTGACGGAGGAGTCCTTGTCCACCGCACAGACGTCGTTCGAAACCGACGCGCCGCTCGCGATGCTCACGTTCACGCGACCCGAGGCGCGCAACGCGATGACGTGGGAGATGTACGACGCCCTCGTCGACGCCTGCGACCGGGTGGATCGCGACGCGTCGCTGCGCGTGCTGGTCCTCCGCGGCGCCGGCGGCAAGGCCTTCATCGCGGGCACCGATATCGCGCAGTTCGAATCGTTCACGTCACCGGCGCATGGCGTGGAGTACGAGCAGCGGCTCGACGCGGTACTCGATCGCCTCGAGCGGGTGACGAAGCCGACGATCGCCGCGGTCCAGGGCGTCGCCGCGGGAGGCGGCTGCGCGATCGCGCTCTGCTGCGACCTGCGCGTCGCGACGCCGGACGCGGCCTTCGGCGTCCCCATCGCGCGCACGCTCGGCAACTGCCTGTCCGCCGACACGTGCAATCGCATGATCAGCCTGCTCGGTCCGGCGCGGTTCAAGGAGATCATGTTCACCGGTCGGTTCGTCCCGGCCGCCGAAGCCCACGCGCTCGGCCTCGTCAACCGCATCGTCGTCGCGGCGGAGATCGACCGCGCGGTCGGCGAGCTCGCCGCGGCCGTCGCGGCGAACGCGCCGCTCACGATCCGCGCGGTGAAAGAGCTGACGCGGCGGCTGATCGCCAGACAGCGCCTCGCGCCGGGCGAGGACCGCGACGTCATCGAGATGTGTTACACCAGCAACGATTTCAAGGAAGGCGTCGCCGCGTTCCTGTCGAAGCGCCAGCCTCGATGGACGGGCACGTAGCAAGCAGGAAGTTTGAAGTAGGAAGTTTGAAGTAGGAAGTTGTGAAGTATCGGCGTGCTCAGGAAGGCTGAAGCTCCAAGTCGGACGCGTGAAGCGGCTGTTCAGGGTGCATCGTGAACGCGAGCGCGGCGCCGAGAAGGAGCAGCGCGAGTGAGCCGATGAAGGGCAGATGCCAGTCGCCGGTCACGTCCGCCACATAGCCGAAGACAAGCGGTGAAAGGATCGCCGCGAGCGCCGATCCCGAATTCATGATCCCGGCCGCCGTGCCGGAATATTTCGGCGCGATGTCCATCGGAATCGCCCACATCGGACCGATGACGAGCTCGGCGAAAAAGAACGCGATGCTCAGGCAGACGACGCTGATTCTCAGATCGTGAGTGAGCACGATCGGCAGCAGCGTGAGAAACGATCCGAGAAAGCCACCGACGACGACCAGCAGTCGAGCCCGCCGCACGTTGGCCGTGCGTCTGAGGATGCGGTCGCTGGCGATGCCGCCCATCATGTCGCCAACGACGCCGGCAGAAAACACGGTCGACGAATACAGCGCCGACTTCATGATGTCCATGCGGTAGGCGTTGAAGAAGAACGACGGAAGCCAGTTCAAGTACAGCCACAAGGTCCAGCCGTAGCAGAAGTACACGATCATCACCGGGATCATCCGATACGCAATCGGACCCCACGGCACGTTCGGCATCTCCTGACGCACCAGAACGCCGCGATTCGGCAGCTGGTCGAGCTCGGCGCGAGTGATTCCCCGGTGCTCCGCGGGATTGTCCCGGTAGTACCAGAACCATCCGACGACCCACATGAGGCTGAAACACCCGAGCATCACGAACGATCCCCGCCACGTCAGCAGCGCGATGAGCCACGCGACGATCGGCGGCGTGATCATGTTGCCGAACCTGGCAAAGGCGTGCGTGATTCCCTGAGCGAAGCCGCGCCGGCCCGGCGGCGTCCACGTCTGCATCGCGCGCGTCGCGACGGGGAACGTGGCGCCCTCGCCGACGCCGAGCAGGACGCGCACGAGAAACAACGTCAGCAGGCCGCCGGCCAGACCGGTGAGCATCGTCGCGGCGGCCCAGATGACGCCGCAAAGGAACAACGTCCGGCGAGGTCCGACGCGATCGCCAATCCAGCCGCCGAAAATCTGAAAGAGCAGATAGGGATACCCGAACGCTGACAGCGCGAGGCCGAGCCGCGTGTTCGACAGGCCGAGGTCGCGGCGGATCTCGCTCGCGGCGGTCGCGATGTTGACGCGATCCACGTACGTAATCAGGTACATCACGCAGAGAAGTCCGAGGACGACTGTCGTTGAGCGCGGCCTTTTCATTGCGACGGGACAATATCACGCCGGCCGGTCTCCGAAGGCATCAAGGGCGAGATGCGTGAGCGGCATGCCGCTTGATCATGTGGTGCGCATGGAAACGAAGGACACGCCAACGGTCGAGATGTCGCTCGAAATGCTCAGCGAAGCGGTCGGCAAAGCGTCCGAGGATCTCCGCGCCGTACGGGCGACGCTCGATCTCGCGCGCGGCGATATCACGTCGCGCAACACGTCGATGTCGCGCGAAATCGTCAAAGACGCCGAGCGGGCGATCGATCGCCTGCGGCAGGCAGATGACTGTCTGCGCGATGTGTTGAAAGATCTGAGCCAACGAGATTAGCGGCAGGCCTGAAGGCCTGCGCTACCGTGCGCGTAGCGCAGCCCTTTAGGGCTGCTCAGAGACGAAAAAGCGGCCGGCCGTACACCAATCCCGGCCACGGGGTGCCGATCAGAATCAGCAGCGTCGCGACGCCATAGCACGCCATCAGTCGCGCGCGCTTGGCTCCGGGCGTCTGCGCCTTGCGCCCGAGCACCCGGCCGACGTGCACGAGCACGACGGCGACGAGCATCGCCGTCAGATGCTCCACCGCCCAGAACCGAAGTTGGGAAATGCGCATCGCCTCGCCGAAATGCGCGCGGATTTCGGCCATGTTCGGGCTGACGACCAGATAGAGCAGCAAGCCGAGGAGCAGCTGGACGTCGAGGGCCGTGACGAGCAGCATCCCCCAGCGATCGGCGATCGATCGGTCGCCCTCCACCTTGCCGCGCACGACCGCGAGCGTCGCGCCCACCGCCGCGACGATCGCGAGCCATCGAACCCAGGAGTGAATCAGCAGCACAGTCGAGTACATAAGGCCCAGTTTAGCCTTCCCGGCTCCGTCTAAGCGCTTCCTGGGCAGCGAGCATTTTGTGGCGCGCGCGCTCGACCGCGGCTTCGGCTTTCTTCACTGCGGCTGCCCGCTTGCGTGCTTCGGCTGCGCGCTTGCGAGCTTCTGCGGCCTCTTTTTTCTGCGTACGCCTCTGCGTAGGGACGGGGCTTGCTCCGCTCGCTCCTGTCGATCCGGGCCGAGCGTGCTCGGCCCTTATGCTTGTGGATGTTCGTGCGATCCTGACCGCTGGTTTCACGCCAGCGAGCGCCTCGAACCCCGCCGGCTGCAACGGCTGCGATAACCGCCCCGCCGCCGCCGGCGGTTCCTTGGCGAGCGACAGCGCTTCGAACGTCCGCATCAACGCGTCGGGAGCCGGGTGCGATCCCGCGTCGACGGCAAAGCGCTCGGCCTCCTTCACCGCGTCGGCCACGGCGCGGCGATGGGCGTCGTTTGCCTCACGCAAGTCCGCCGATTTGCCGGTGAGGGCGGCGATCTGCGCCTTGCGCAGCCGCTCGCCGCTTTTTATGAGCCGCTCGTAAACGCCGCGCGCCCGCCAGTAGACCTGATTCGCAGCCCACGCGACAACGCTCGGCTTCGCGAGCGTGCGCACGCGCGTCGCGTCGGCGCCGCGGACGGTCTTCACGAGCGCGTTGCGCTCGCGCGTGAACTCCTTCAGCGGTTGCTTGAACAGGTCGTCTATTCGATCGTCGAGAGATGACACCGCGACATTATGCAACCGTGCATCAGGGAACGCAGTCGCGAACTCTGCGTTTACGTTCCAGAAAAGGGCACGCGTCGTGCACCCATATGGTTGAACACGATGAATTGAGGAGGAGGTACCGACGTGTCAATCAGATCACTTGTCATCACCAGTAGCGCGGCGCTCGCGCTGAGCCTCGCGCTGCCGCCGAGTTCCAGCGCGCAACCGCCGCAGTCGACCCAGCCGGCCGCTTCGTCTCCGGCCAATCAGAGCCAGCCGCCGTCCGGCACGGCGTCGGGGACGACGGATCGTCAGGGGCAGACGCAGCAGCCGAGCGCCGCCGCGCCCAATCAGCAACAGCCGCCGACGCAGCAGCAGTCGCCGGCGCCGCCGGCCAATCCGGATCAACCGGCGAACGCGGCGACACCGGATCGCGGTCAGAACCGCGCCAACAGCGATCAGAATCGGACGAATCCTGACGCGGATCGGAACCGCACGCAGGGCACGACCGGAACGACCGGCCAGCGGACGACTGGAACGCCCGGACAGAGCACGGTGGGCACGACCGCGCAGGATCCCAACAACCCTGCCGCTACGGCCAACACGGCGGATCGCAGCAACCGTCAAAACCGCAGCGGCAATCTGCCAAAAACCGCGAGCCAGCTGCCGCTGATGATCTTCATGGCGCTCGGCGCGTTTGCTGGAGCGGGCGCTCTGCGGCTGTTTCGACTGGCGCGGTAAACAGGAGTAAAGGAGCGCTCGCCTAAGGCTCGCGCCACAAAGGCTCGCGCGATCGAACGCGCGGGCCTTTTCTATTTCAGAGCGCGAGACTCCCACCTTCGGAGCGCGAGGCTTTTAGCCGAGCGGTCGCGCGAAGGCTTTCGAGAAGCGTCAGGGGTGAGACACGGTCAGCGTGTAGTTCTCGCTCGTCGTCATCGTCCCCACATCGAAGACGAAAACGCAGTACGTGCCTTTCTGAAAAATCGGCCCGGTCAGCGACTGCGATCCGACGATCGACAGCGTGTTCTGTTGAAACAACGAGCAGTTTCCGCTCTGGACAATGCCCAGGAACGTGCCGAAGAAGCTGTTGAACGTCGGCGTCATCGCCGTCACTTTCACCGAGAACTCGCCCGTATTCGAGACGTTGAAGGTGTGAACCATGCCGTTCCCGCCGGGCGCGACCGTGCCGGTGAACGTTTCAGTCGTGTTCTTCGAAGGATCCGTGATGCCGCCGCAACTGATGCTGGCGAGCACGGCGAAGACGAACGCCGCCGCGGCGATGAATCGAATGCGCATGATGTCCTTTCCGGAGGGCCGGCGAAAGGATTGTCGCACGCGCTGGGGGAAGGGAGCTAGAGGACTGGCGTCAGCTTTCCTGCGGCGCCTTGCGCGTGTCGAGCAGGCGGAGGCCGGCGTGCATCAGGCGATCGGCCTGGCTCGCGAGCGACGCAGAAAGAATCGCGTGGCGCTCGGCGTCGCGCGCGAGCTTCTGCGCGAGGGAGATCAATTCCTGGCCGTCGCGGAGTCCGCGCGCCTTGGGTACAGCCGTTTTCAGATTCGACATGGACCTGTTCATCATCGCGCACACAATGGTACATGGCAACCTCAGCCGCCGCGCGTCCCGGCTATAATTCGCGGTCATGAAACAACTGCTGATGGCGTTGCTCGTCTCGGCCGTCTCGTCGGTCGCCGCGGCGCAGGATTCGCCGCTCGCGTGGGCGGCGCGGCTGGAAAACAGCTACCGCATCGTTCCCAACGTCACGTATCTGACTGCCAGCAACTGGGACGCGAAGCTGGACCTGTACGTGACGCGCACGCCGGACAAGCCGTTGCCGACGCTCATCTTCATCCATGGCGGCGGTTGGACCGGCGGCACGAAGGAAGGCCGCGACCTCGCGATCCTGCCGTACCTCGATATGGGCATGAACGTCGTCAACGTCGAGTATCGGCTCGCGCGTGTCGCCCAGGCGCCCGCGGCGGTCGAAGACTGCCGCTGCGCGCTCCGATGGGTGATTCAGCACGCGAAGGAATACGGCGTCGACGTGAACAAGATCGTCGTGTCGGGCGATTCGGCCGGCGGCCACCTTGCGCTCACCACCGGGATGCTGCCGGCGTCGGCAGGACTCGATCGCGAGTGTCCGGGGCCCGACAACCTGAACGTCGCGGCCATCGTGAACTGGTACGGCATTTCGGACGTGAGCGAGCTGCTCGACGGGCCGAACATGAAAGCGTACGCCGTACAGTGGCTCGGCAGCGCGTCGGATCGCGAGCAGATCGCCAGGCGCGTATCGCCGCTGACGTACGTCCGCGCCGGACTTCCACCCGTGCTGACAATCCACGGCGACGCGGATCCGACCGTGCCCTACACGCAATCGGTGCGGCTGCACAAAGCGCTGACCGACGCCGGCGTGGCCAACGAGCTGATGACGATCCCCGGCGGCAAACACGGCTTCGACTGCTGCACCCTCGCCCAGCGCACGAGCGCGTACGCGAAGATTCGAGAGTTCCTGACGCGGCAGCGCGTGCTCGACGCTCAGAAGCCACCGTCGACCGCGCAGGATCGCCAGTAAAAGATGCGGCGCCGGGGTCTTCTCACGGGCGCGACCATCGCGGCGGCGGTCGTCGTCTTCGCGGCGGCGTTCGCGCTCACGCCGCCGCGCGGACCTCGATCGATGCGCCAGTTCGATCCGAACCGGCTCGCGGATCTCGAGGTCCGCATGTGGCAGGCGTACTACTCGAAGGAGAGAGTGCGTCTGTTCGCGCTGCTGGTGACGATGCTGCACGAGCAGTATCACTATTCGTGGGCGACGGCGGCGCGCGAAGCCTTTCACCTGGCGCGCGCCGCAGCGACGTTCGGCGACTTGCGCGGCAACTACGAGATCGTCCTGCCGGATCTCGAAGCGGCGTATGCCACGGCGAGAGCATGGCTCAACGCCGGATTCGATCCGCGATCCGTCGCGCGGGCCGAGTTGAGCTGGTGGGTCGCCCGGCGGATTCCTGGTCAGAACAGTCCCGAACAGGTAGGGAGTTTGATGGCGGAGGAATACGCGTTGTTGTATGAAACGTCGCGGGCGCGCGTGGCGGACGCGGCGCTGCTGCGCGCGCAGGCAGGCGCGATGCGCGACGGCGAGGCGGCACACCCCGACTGGGACGCGATCGGGCGGCTGCTGCAGCAGTCGTATCGCGATCTCCTGCTGTCGCTGTCATTCGAGAATGCGAACTGACCATGGCTACGACTGCCGCGACCACCTCCTCGCCGCCCGAGCCGATGTCCTTCCGCGGCGTCCTGCGCGGCGACGTCATGCGCCGCGTCTGGTACGCTCAGGTCGTCAGCCTGTTCGGCGACTTCCTCGCGCTCTTCGCGGTCATCGCCGTGGTGTCGTTCCGGATGCATGCGACGCCAAAGGAAATCACCGGCGTGCAGATCGCCTACATGCTGCCGCTGGTCTTCATGGGTCCGATCGCGGGCGTGTTCGTCGACCGCTGGCCGCTCAAGCCGACGCTCATCGCGAGCGATTTGATCCGCGCCGTTCTGGCCTTGTTGCTGATCTACTCCGCTTCGATCTGGAACGTCTACGTGGTGCTTGCGGCGCTGAGCTGCGTCTCCGCGTTTTTCGGCCCGGCACAGACCGTCACGATTCGCACGCACGTGCCGGCCGAAGGGCTGATCTCGGCCAACGCCTTGATGCAGATCGCGTTCATGGGCAGCCGCATCGTCGGGCCGGCAGCTGCCGGCATGCTCGTCGGCCAGTTCGGCCCCAACGTGTGCTACTCACTCGACGTGCTCAGCTTCCTCGTGTCGGCGAGCCTCATCGGATCGGTGATGATCAGGCGGCCGGCATCGATGAAAGCGCCGACCGAATCGTCGAGCAATCGCATCCACGCGATCTGGATCGACATGCGCGAGGGGATGTCGTTCGTCGTGCATCACGGCCCCATCCTGTTCGTCGTTCTGGCGATGGCGGCGGGTCTGTTCACGATCGGATGCTTCGGTCCGCTCATCGCGATCTTCGTACGCGACTGGCTGCACGCGAGCCCGCGCACCTTCGGCATCGTCAGCGGGATGGTGGGGATCGGACTGCTCGCCGGCACACAGCTGATTCGGATGATGGCGCGTCACGCGACGAACGACACGCTCGTCCTGTCGGGCCTCGCGGGCATCGGCGGCGGTGTGCTCCTGCTCGGCGCGATCCCGCACATCGCGGCGACGCTCGTGTCCACGTTCGCGATCGGCTTCGCGTTCGCGGCCATCGTGGTCCCTGCGCAGACGCTGATTCAGCGCGAAACGCCGCACGAGATGCTCGGACGCGTGGGCAGCACGAACGCGTCGATCATCTTCCTCGGACAGATTCTCGGTCTCGTGTTGTCGGGCGTGCTGGCGCAGGCGATCGGCGTGCGGATGGTGTTCCTCCTGTGCGCCGCGCTGGCCGCGGCGCTCGTCGTCGCCGGGCATCTGTTCCTGCGATCGACACGCTGAACCGACATCAATTCACCGTTCAGTTCGTCAGATGGCGCCGAAGAGCGGACATCGTGCCGCTGCGCGCTCACAATCCGCGGTATACTGGCAGCGATCGAGGAACGCGTTAGGAGCATGCATGGGCCGCAAATTGTTCGTAGGCAATCTTTCATTCAACACCGATGAACGCCGTCTCGAAGAAGTCTTTCAGGCGATTGGTCCGGTGGACTCCGTCAACATCGTGCGCGATCAGATGACCGGGCGTGCCCGTGGATTTGCATTCGTGGAGATGCAGACCGAGGAAGGTGCGAAAAACGCGATCGACCGATTGAACGAGACGGAGCTCGATGGCCGTCGGATCGCGGTCAACGAAGCGCGTCCGAAGCCGGTTGGCGGCGGCGCCGGCGGTCGCGGGCCCGGCGGCGGGGGCCGTGGACCGCGCCGGGAGCCGCGCTGGTAAACCGCCGTGCAGAAATCACGTCCGACCCAGAACAAACGCGCGCGTGAACGCGCCCGCCAGGAAAAACAGCAGGCGAAGGCGGCGCGACGCCAGGAATCGAAGAATCGAAAGGCGTCGCAGCCGACCACCGCGAAAGGTGAAGACCCGGACATCGCAGGAATCGTTCCGGGGCCGCAGCCGTCCCCATGGGACGACGACGCCGACGACGCGAGCTAGTGGCCTAATCGGCGCGCAGCGCCTGCATCGAATCGACGGTCGTCGCCCGCCATGCGGGCCCGGCGCACGCGACCGCGGCTGCCAAGACAAACGATACGGCAACGGCGACGAAAATCGCGGGATCGGTTGGCGCGGGTCGAAGAGGTACGCCGACAGCGCGCGCGTCGACGGCGCCGACGCCGCGGCGCCGATCGCAAGACCAATCGCAACGAGCGTCAACCCTGACCGATCACTTGACCGAGCACATGCCCCGGCTGGCGCCCAGCGCAATCCGTACGCCGAACTCCTGAGTCCGCTGCGACACCGACGTCGCGATGACGCCGGTAATGCCGGCCATCGTCACGAGCAGCGCGAGAGCGGCGAAGACCTCGAGGAAGTCGGCAGCGGACATCACGGCGGCGCGTCGACGCCCCTTCGCGCGATTCTAGTCGCACGCGTGCGTCGAGCAGAAGTCCGCAAGCGCGTGCCGGACTTCATCCTGCGCAGCGCGCTCGGCGTGCGCTCTTCGAGCGTTCGCGAGGGCGCGGCCAATCGGGATCAGATCGATGGCGATCAACGGCGGTGTGGACTGGCCGACGGTTCGAGTGACGACGGGCGCCGCGCCGCCGCCGCCGAAATCCCATGTCCAGGGAATTTCCGTGAAGTACAGATGCGCGCGCACTTCGACGCGGAACGTCGGCTCGGGAACCGTCACGCGCAGGCCCGCAGGCTTCGACAGCGCCTCTCGAATGCGGATCAGAGAGGTCTGCGTCACGACTGCTGGCACATCCGCTGTGACCACGACGGTCTGCGGATCGCTCAAAAGCAACGCCGAGAATGCGAGCGCACGCATGATGGTATTTGACGAGCGATGTGCAAGTATGGCTTTGACGGTGTCCTTGGCTCGCCGAAGGTGAGCGAAGGCTGGTGGGCCCCCCGGGGATCGAACTCGGGACACCGTGATTAAAAGTCGAAAATGAATGGTCCGGCGGAGTCGGTTCGTGCCGGATTCGTTAGGAAAATCGCGCGGACCGTCCGGATGCTCCTGGCCGAATCCGGCGGTTTCGTGCGCAGAGTTTCACATCCGCTTCACATTGCCGAAGCGCGTCACCGGAATCGCCCGCAGAGGTTTCCGTCCGCTTTCCTAACACCGAGACCTCAGCTGTGATTACTGCATTCGGAGGGACGCGATTCGGCTGGCATCGACCAAACGGTTTCGACATAGCCCGAATCGCTGAATAGCCCGCCCAACGGTTTGCGTTCACCAGCGGCAGCTCAAGATCGCACCTGCCGCCGTCTGGTGCAACGGGTGTTAGGCGGCATGTCTGGCAAGGCGGGTCAATCATTGGGTCCGTCGAAATGACACTTCCATCGTCACGATTACTGGAATCGACTGTCCGGCGCTTGTGCCTGGCGTGAACCGCCACTGGCGAGCGCTCGCGATCGCGGCCTCATCCAGATCGGGATGCAGCGACTTCACAACACGGACGTCCCCAACCGAACCTGTCGCTTCGACGACCAGCTCAAGACCGACGACTCCCTGAATCCAGGCATCGTGCGGCTCGCGAGGGTAGAAAGGCTTGGCGGTTTTTAGTGGGCGCGGCAGCGTAACGCCTGGCTCTTGGCCACGATAGGCGCCCCGCCCAAAGGGTTCACCTGCCGACGGAAGCCGCTCTGCGACGAGGTTTCTGAACTCAATCCCATCACCGCGTCTCGCCTGAAGCGCAAGGTATCCAGTAAACTCGTCCAGGCTCTCGGCCGAGCTCACGGTTATCCCGTTGATCGTAACGGTGAGCGTGCCACGCTCCGCTCGAATCTCACACGCCTGCCAGCCGTCACTGGAAACGGCTGGCTGGACCGGTGTGAACCCTGTCACCTTCATCCCGACATCAGCGCTCGAAATGCGACCAAGCGCCTCACCCCCGTCTGTTCTGTTGGCTAGCGCAACACGGTAGCCACGTTCGCTCCCCGGACTCCCGTAGCCGAATCGCGAACGTATAAGTACGCGCCCTTCAGCTGTCGGCTGTGACGGACGGAACTCGAATCGAAAGACAAAGTCCGAGTAGAGTCGTGCAGTCCGAATCGTCCCGCGACGAACGACAACGACGTTCGCCTGAACGTCGGCTCTCGCGCCAGGCTCCGCTATCCAGCCGTTGACAAGTTGAGTGCCGGCTTCTTGCCGAGCGGCTGCGGATGGCCCAGCCAACATCAGCGCGATTGCAGGCCAGGCCTTGTTCATAGCGCCCCAATTCATTCGAAACCCCAGACACACCGCTGTACGTCCTGGCGCCGACCTATCGGGTGACTTGGAGGCTAATCTCCGAATGCTGCCCCCAGTACTCACTAATGTCCTGGTTGTTCCTTTGCTCGCCCATGACGAAGTAGTGACCGGGAGGCACCTGGACGGGAATGCGCTCGGGTGCAGCGACCACACGCTGGATGAATTCAGGGGAGAACCGGTCGACTCTGACATCATTCACGTACAGCGCGCCACCGGACACCGACAGCCGATCGTTCGGTACGCCGACGATCGTCAATGTCATCGCGGTGGCAGGTGGACGGGTCGGGTCGATTGACTTCACCCGAACCTGTTGTCCCCTGCCGAAGGTTCCTGACTGAGCGTGAATTGAAGCAGACGCGACGACGGCGAGGACGATAACGAGCTGCTTCATGGCGCTGCGCTCCTTGTCCGTTCCTGATGCCGCGGGTGCCTCCCAGCGAGATACTGCTCGGCGAACTCTAATCGATCCTTGATTCAGATTGCATAACGACGTGCCGCTCAGCCGCGAGCGGCGGTTCACCACCCCAGTCAAGAATCTCAGCATCGCGCCACTGCTCGACGACTGCAGCGGCTGTTGGGCGGCAAGTCAAGTGCCGCTCTTACTCTCCCATGAAGAAGAGACCGAGCCCTTGTTCGCGGGCGAGTAGCAGGGCACGCTCCAGTCGATCCAGCACATCGAGTACCGCTGCTCGCGAAGTGCGTTCGTACCGCGCCTCGCCGCTCGGTAACGAGGTGGCCACATGTTGCTCCCAGTCGTTCGGCTCGGCAAGCACACGGTCCCTGGACTCGTTCAGAAAGCGTTGCAGTACTTCGAGATTGGCGCCGTCAAAGAAAGCGTCCACCTGCGGATCAACAAGCTCGCCAGTCTGGTCATGCAACCGCAGAAATGCTGGATACAAAAAGAAATAAATGCCGCCAAACGTGATTCGAGCCTGGGGAACTAGGAAGTCCGTCTGTTCTGAATCTCGTTGGCGTGTCTTCGCAACAAAGACTGATCCCATGGGTGCCCGCTCAACCTTGTCCGCCCAACGAATAGTCGCCTGATCTCGAGATCCCAATACTTAAACGGATTCTGCAGCGTAGCGCGGAAGCCCGGCGCTTCGAGTACACGCGGAAGTCGCGCTACGACTGTCATTTGCCGGGAAGCAGCCGCGGAGTACGGGCTGGATAGGCCGATCGCGATAGCGCAAATATTTGTGCGAGCGGCGTGGGATATCCGAGGTCATGAGCGGCCCGTGCCTGGCCCGAGTTGATCGAGTGGACTTCGCACGCCGCGTGCGCCCTGGTTCAGCACGTGGGTATAAATCATCGTCGTACTCACGTCGCGATGCCCGAGCAACTCCTGAATCGTCCGGATGTCGTGCCCGGCTTCGAGCAAATGTGTCGCAAAACTGTGGCGCAGCGAATGGCATGTGGCGGGAACCGCAATGCCGGCGGCACGCGCCGCGTCCTTGACGGCCCGCTGGAGCACCGACTCGTGGAGGTGATGCCGACGGTGCTCCCCTGTCGCCCGATCCACATAAAAGCGCGTCGCGGGAAACACCCACTGCCAAGTCCACTCAAAAGGAGCGTTCGGGTACTTCAATCGGAGCAAGTCCGGGAGCGCGACGCTCCCACGTCCCGCCTTCAGGTCAGCCTCGTGTTGTGCTTTCACACGCTGTAGGTGATCGAGAAGGGGCTGTTTTGAAGATGCCGGCAGAACCGTCACTCGATCCTTACGGCCCTTCCCGTCTCGGATCCGCAGCTCGCCGCGGTCGAAGCTGATGTCCTTCACCCGAAGCTCGGCGCACTCGAGAAGCCTCAGTCCAGCCCCATACATCAGCGAGGCCATCAGCCACACGGGGCCTCGCAGCTGGGACAGCAGCGAGGACACTTCCTGGCGCGAGTGCACGACGGGCACGCGCACCGGACGCTGCGCCCGGACGATCTCGTCCATCCAACCCACCCGCTGGCCCAGGACGACCTCGAACAGAAAGAGGACGGCGCTGAGCGCCTGGTTTTGAGTCGACGCGCTCACGCCGCGAGCCGCCAGGCTCGACACGAACGCCGTCACCGCAGGTGATCCGAGCTCTCGCGGATGGCGCTTGCCGTGAAACACAATGAATCGTCGAATCCAGGCGACATACGCGGTCTCGGTGCGCCGGCTGTAGTGCCTCGTGCGAATCGCCTCCCGCACGCGATCGAGGAGCTTCGGAGCCGATGCGCGTGGTGGCGCGCCGGACGTCTCGGGCATCGAAATTCGATCAACCATATGCACGCCTCCGAGGAACACGCGAACGTCGCGCCTGACGTCATCCGTGGTCGCCGGTCGCGTTCGCGTCGAAGGGTCCTATGTCTATTCTGCAATGGATTCCGCACGGCCGCAGGATGAATCATTAACCCCGTCCACCACCTCACACGACCCGACGCCATCCGATCGCGAATTGCGGCCGGTCTCTTCGCTCCGCATAATCGCATTGTCATCGCGGCAGACGCATCCATCTGTCACCGACGAGGTGAGCGATGCTCGACTTCGATCCGCGCGACCGCGACGAGGACGTCCGCGACATCGAGATGCCATGGGTTGCATTGCGTCGTGACTCCGGACTGGATCGTGAAGAGGTTGATCCTCGCGATCCGGACGACGCTCGTGACCGCGATCGCGACGCTCGTGAACGAGACGTCGACCCGCGAGACGCGTTCATCGACGGCCTCGAACTACCGCGCGGACTCGAGCGCGAGATCGTCGTCGATGGCGACCATCGGTACGAACTGAACGGCGACGACAGCCGGTCCCTTGCGACCGTAGGGGCGTTTCGGGTGGTGCCGGAGCGCGATTTCCGCGAGCTCCGAGATGAGCCGAGCGACCTGCGTGAGCCTGATCTGCGTCACCTGCGCGACGAAGGCCTGGTGCGGTTCGTGTCCCTTGACGGCCGCGATCGTGCGGTGACGCTCACCGAGCGTGGCCACCACCTCCTGGAAGCCCATCGCCGCGATCGTAGTGACGAGCGCGAGCAAACCTTCTACGCCGGCGTCAGCCGACCCCGCGAGCTGTCACATGACGCCCAGCTCTATGGCGCGTTCCTGCGCGAGGAGGAACGCCTCCGGGAACAGGGCGCCGACGTCCGTCGGGTCGTGCTCGAGCAGGAACTCAAGCGCGAATACCAGGAATGGCTACAAGAGCACAATCGCGGCCGGGCCGACAGCGACGGACGACCCGATCGCGACCCGCGCGAGATCGAAGAATGGGCCCGCGATCACGACCTTCCGTACTTCGACGAAAGCGTCCACTTCCCCGACTTCCGGATCGAGTACGCGCTGGACGGACGCGACCGTCACCAGGACGTCGAGATCGTCACCGACCACTACCGGGGCGCGCATGCGGCGGGCGTGGCGCGGGCCGGATTCAAATGCTACGGGCGTGGCGGGCGAGGCGGCGGACGTGGGTTCGATCCGCGCGTGGCCGAGGAGCTGTTTCGATGATGAAATCCGTCTCCATCCGCCTGTGCCAGAGCGTCAGTCCCTCACGCATTGGATGCCTCATGCGGCTCGGGTTCACCGAGCGCCAGGCGCGGTTCTTGGTCCATGTGCTCGTCTTCTCGGGCGTGTTCCTGGAGCGGCAGTACCGCGCGTTCACCGGCCTCGCGCATGGCCAGAAGACGCACGACTTTCTCGCCCGGCTCGTCACCGCCGGGTACGCCACGCCGATCACGCCTGGCGCGCTTCACCGCGGACGGCTGTTTCACGTGCAGTACAAACCGCTGTACGAGGCGATCGGCGAGCCGAATAATCGTCATCGAAAGCCCGCGTCGCTGGGCCGCTTCGTCGAGCGCTTGATGCTCCTGGACGCCGTGCTGGCCGACCGCCGCTACGGCTGGCTGGGCACCGAGCGCGACAAGCGGACGTACTTCCACGAGGCGTTCGAGCGGGACCTGCCGGACGACTGGTATCCCCACCTCTCCTTCGGCAGCGGCGCCGAGCAGACCACCCGGTTCTTCCCGGAGAAGCTGCCCATCGGCGTGCCGCTCCACGGCGATCGCCGGCATGTGTTTCTCTACCTGGCGACGCGCGCGGTGCCCACGGACTTTCGGGTCTTCCTGGTGCGGCTCGCCGACCTGCTGCGATCGGTCGACGAATGGAGCGTTCGCGTCCTCCTGCCGCGGCGATTCCGGAAAGCTGCGGCCCTCTACCGATACGCCGTTCGCGACGCGTTCATGAGGCCGTTGACCCCGCGCGAGATCGACGAGCTCGACTGGTATTTTCGGAGCCGCCGGGGCGAGCTCGTGTGCCCGTCGCGCGACCCCGATCTCGACCTCACGACCGCCGCCCGGACGTTTGGCGCGGCGCGGTTCGAGGCGCTGTACCGCGTCTGGCACCAGCGCGGCGTGCAGGCGCTCTGGGCGCTCGCGGGCGGCACGTTGCGAGACCAACTACACCGCGGCTGGGGCCGCGTCGAGTTCGCCGAATTGCCGCACCAATATCTGCAGCTCACACCGCTCGTGGGCAAGGCCGGCAGGGTTGAGAAGATGCTCGAACCGGGAGACAACCTAGCAACGGCGTAGGTTGTCCTCGACTGTTCCACCTGCTCCAACACCGCGACACGTCCGAACCTCACCGCACGCAGACGCGCCGGAGCGAGAAGTCGTAGATCACGCATGCAGTTGGCAACAGCGTCGCCGTCATCGGGCGGCGATCTGTGCCGCCCGTCGGACAGCCACGGCGTCGACGATGGAGAGCAAGCCGTGGTGTGAACGACCCCGGCGCTGACGACGCAGGGTGGCCCTGCACGTGAACAGACGGGGTCGTTCACACCACGGCTTGCGTGCCGCAGCGAGCTGCACGTGGCGCGTTCATGGTGAACGAGTCTGTCGCGCCTTGCGGGCGCCGATCTACGCTGCGATCGGGTGACGGTTGCAGTGTGATCTGGTCCGCGATCACGAACCTGTCCTGACCCTTGTCACGGCGGTCTTCGGTACATCCTGCGTGACGTTCTGCTCGCCGGCCATCACGCCTTCCAGCCTGCCGCTGTGCTCGGCGCCGTCAATGCTCTTCGCCTTTGCATCTGCGCTTCGACCGCGCGTTCCGCGCGGCCTTCGGGCATTGACAGCGCCTGCGCTCAGCGCGTGTCGTGAGCATTTGCGTGATGGCCGGGAGTCCTGGCGCGTCGCTACGCTTGTCGCAATGCGATGGAAAGGCGTACATTGACCGTATGAGCCCACTGCGAGCCCGCGTTGAAAAGGGGCGACTCGTACTTGACGAGCCGACCACGTTGCCGGAAGGCACGGTCATCGACCTCGTTGCTGACGACGAAGGTGACGACCTGACGGATGACGAGCGCCGGGCTCTGCACGACGCGTTGTCCGCGTCCTGGAAGTCGGCTGAGGCCGGCCACGTACGACCGGCCGCGGCAATTCTGGAAGAGTTGCGTCGGCGTCGGTGAGCCTGCCGGTTCGGACCACACGCGAATCAGATGAGCAAATCCGACAAATCGACGACTGGTGGCGCACAAACCGACCGACAGCACCCGACTTGTTCCTACACGAACTCACGACGGCGTTCGAGATCATCGGTGACGCACCGTACATCGGACGCGCATATCGACGGTCGCCCATCCCAGCCACTCGTCGATTCCTGCTCGCAGCATGTCGCTATCACGTCTACTACGTTCCACAAACGAGCGACGTGATCGTGCTCGCCGTGTGGCACGCGCGACGTGGAGCCGGTCCGCCCTTGCGCGTGTCGTAGCCGATCGATCGCGTTATCAAGCGATTGGCCGTTGACACGGGTCACGCGCAGCCGTATTCTGCTCTCATCTCGCCGGTGCTCTTAGAGCACCCCCTCCGCTTCGCGGTCACCTCACCCGGAGCGCGTTTCTGGTCGACGGCCCAGGTCATCGATCGGGCGCACCCACGTAAGACGTTGCGACGGCTCACGTCGTGTACGGCGCGACGGGCCACGCAGCCTTCGGGGACTGACAGGAACCGCCGGCACTCAGCACCGCTGGTCCTCAGGACGAGCGTTCGCCGGCGGCGGCGCTCGACGGCTTCGACCCCAGGTTCGACGTCGTCATGACAAAGTTCGTGGATGTGGACGATCGCTGAGATCGCTTCCCACACCCGCGAGGCCCAAGCGGCCACGCGGTTCGATGTCGGCATCATGCCCGCATCCGCGCGTCGAGAGCAGCGCGCCGGCCCCAGGTCGGTGCGCTCCAGCGCGCAACTCTCAACAACAGTTTTTTGGTGCTCGCCGAAACGTGCGGGCGCGCGCGGAGGGGGCCATGAAGACCTGGTTGAACGTTGCCGAGGCCGCAGAGTATTCCGGTGTCAGCCGTGACACGATCTACACCGCCTGCGAGCGTGGCGAGCTGCGTCACGCACGTGTTGGTGGACGTCGAGCCATTCGTCTCAAACCGGCATGGATCGACGCGTGGCTGGAACAGCACGCGCGTGGGGCAGAGGGAAGGCCCGAACGTGGCGCTCAGCGCGAGAACCAGAATGCGATATCGTGACAACGGAGCGGAGGAGCAACGGCATGGGACTGTATAAACGCTGTCAGCACAAAGGTCGCAGCCGCGATCGTTGCGAACACGAGTGGCACGGCAGCTTTCAGCACCGTGCAACGCTCCACCGGACGAGCCTGTCGAAATGGGCCGATGAAGATATCAGGTCCAAGCAGCAGGCGCAGGCGATCTACGAACGCTTTCGACAGGCCGTGCGCGACGGCCGCGTATCGCCTGAAGAGGATCGGCGCGACGGCCTGCGGACGTTCGACGAGCTCGCGGATCGCTACGTGGAACGGTACGTGAAGCCGCGTGGCTTGCGCACCGCTGCTGATATCGAGTACCGACTGAAGCCGCTGCGGGAATTCTTTGGACCGAAGGAGATCGTCGCAATCAAGACGGCGGACGTGGAGGACTTCATCGGCGATTTGCGCAAGCCGCGGGTGGTCAATCGTCAGGCGGACCGCACGCTGAGTCCCGCGTCAATCAACCGCCGTCTTGCGCAGCTCCGGCACATGTTCAATTGGGCTGTGGCGCGCGAGTACCTCGAGCGCACGCCGTTTCGACGAGGATCTGCGACGCTGATTCGCCTGTTTCGGGAGGACAACAAGCGGCGGCGCCGTGTGTCGGAGGATGAGGAACGCCAGCTGCTCGATGCAGCTCCCCCTCTTTTGAGAGCGATGATCGTGTGTGCGCTCGACACAGGCATGCGCCGTGGCGAGATGTTGGCGTTGACGTTCGGCGACGTCGATTGGACCAACCAGGTGATCACGTTGAGAGGGGAGACGACAAAGAGCGGCCGAACCAGAATGCTGCCGATCGCGACGCTTCGGTTGAAGGCTGTGCTGGAGTGGCTGCGGCTCGACGATGCGAACGAAACGAAAGGGGACGACGTCGCGGTCTTTTCAAACGCCGCCGGCGAACCCGTTCGCCATTTCCGAAAAGCGTGGGAGACGACCATCCTGCGCGCCAGCGGACATCAGCCTGAATGGGAGAAGGGGAGCAACAACCGCTGACGCAGGAATCGCACGCCGCATTCAGAGCAATCAATCTGCACTGGCATGACCTGCGGCACGAGTACGCCTCGCGGCTGGTCGAACGCGGAGTTCCGCTGTCGCAAGTCCGCGACCTGCTGGGCCACGCGTCGATCGTCACGACGGAGCGTTACGACAACCACACGTTCGCGGCGCTACAGGCAGCGGCGGCACGGCTGGAATCTGGCAAATCTTTCACATCCGCTTCACAAACGCGCGCTCCGAACGGCGTCGACAGGGCAGATTCGGAATCCGCATCTGACAGCAAGGTTCGGCAGCCCAACGATTTCGAAGCTGGTGGGCCCCCCGGGGATCGAACCCGGGACACCGTGATTAAAAGTCACGTGCTCTACCACTGAGCTAGGGGCCCGGCCGGCAAAACGTCGATTGTACTACGCTATAATCGAACGCGTCCGCGCCCCCGCACTGAACCACTGAACCGATGACCAGAGAATCCGCGCGTCTCGTACTCGTCGTCGAAGACGACGTCTCCGTTCGGCGCCCGCTGGTGAAGTTTCTCGAGATGCACGGCTTCGCGGTCGTGACCGCGGAGACCTCCGACGAGGGTCTCGATCAACTGCGGAAGAATCGTGTCGTCGCCGCCGTCATCGATCTCCGGTTGCGCCGCGGATCGGGACGCGACGTCGTGATGGCGGCGCCGACCGACGTCCCGGTGATCATTTTTTCCGGCGTCCCCTCGGAATCGGCGGAGCTCGAACGCGTGCGGCCGCTGACGCGGCTGATCGAGAAACCGTACTCGCTCGTGCTGCTGGTCGAAACGCTGGACGAGATGCTCGCCGAATCCGGATCGAATCCTCAGAAGGTACATCCGTGAGGAGTCTATGATGCTGCGCCGTTCATTTCTCTCGCGTTTCTCGGCGGCCACGGCGGCGTTCGGCCTCCAGCCGCCGCAGTCATCGTCGACGTCGCGGCCGCGCGCGTGGGAGGCGGCGCACCACGAGCAAGACGAATGGCTCGCCGACAACGCGGCGAAGCATCGCGTCATCTTCGATACGTGGAACGCGGAGCGGTTTCCCGACGCGGTCCAGTTCGCCGGGAACATCTTCGAGACCAACAAGACCGACTACGACGTGCCGACCAAGGACATGGCGGTCGTCATCTGCGTGCGTCACCATACGACGCCGTTCGCGTTCAACGACGCGATGTGGGCGAAGTACGGAAAGGTTTTCTCCCGGCGGATGGAGTGGGTCGATCCGACCACGAAGGAGGCGCCGACCACGAACATCCACGGTCGCCGGTTGACGGCGCTGTTCGCCCAGGGGCTGCAGCTCGCCGTGTGCAACCGGACGACGCGCGCGCTCGTGAACCTGATCGCGCAGCAGACCGACGCGAAGCCCGAGGACGTGCGCAAGGAGCTGACGTCGAATACGCTCGGACCGAGCCATTTCGTCCCGGCCGGCGTCGTCGCGGTGACGCGCGCCCAGGAGCGCGGCTACGCCAATATCAGCATCGGCTAATCAAGTCTGAAGTCCGAAGTCTGAAGTCTGAAGTACCGACTTCAGACTTCTTACTTCCGACTTCGGACTTTGACTTTTCGGTCTACAGAATCTTCATCCCCAAAGCTGACAGCGCAAGCTCGGTGCCGAGCTGCGCGGTCGCGTTCTGCATGTCCAGCGTGGGATTCACTTCGACGAGATCGAGCGAGGTGAGCAGCCCCGAGTCGGCGACGATCTCCATCACCATGTGCGCTTCGCGATAGTCGAGGCCGCCTTTGACCGGCGTCCCCACGCCCGGCGCAATCATCGGATCGCACACGTCCATGTCGAAGGAGACATGGATGCCGGCCGTGCCGTTGCCCGCGAGGTTGACGGCCTGTTCCACGACCGACGCGATACCCTGCCGATCGATGTCCTTCATGGTGAAGACGTGCACCTGCGAATCGCGCACCGCGATTTTTTCGCGCTCGTCGAGGTTGCGGACGCCGATGATGGCGGTGTGAGCCGGCAGCACCTTCGGCGAGAACGTGCCGATCTTCGAGAGCTCGACCGGTTCGGAGCCGAGCAGCGCGGCGAGCGGCATGCCGTGGACGTTCCCAGAAAGCGACGTGGCCGGCGTGTTCATGTCGCCGTGGGCGTCGATCCACAGCAGTCCCAGCGGCAGCTCTTTCGTTTTCTTCGCCCATTCCGCCGCCGCCGCCGCCGATCCAGCCGCCAGGCTGTGGTCGCCGCCGAGAACGATCGGCATCGCCCCTTCGTCGAGCGACGACAACGCCGTCTGATACAACTTCTGGCACACCCTGGCGATGTCGCGGATGTACTTCTTGCGCTCGTCGCGGAGCTCCTGCGTTTCGGGAATCGGCGTCGGCAGATCGCCTTTGTCGACGAGCGCGCAGCCGAGGGCGGTGATGCGTTCGCCGAGTCCGGCGATCCGGAGCGCGGACGGTCCCATGTCGACGCCGCGGCGGTTGCCGCCGAGATCCAGCGGCACGCCGATGATGTGGACGGCTTTCACCGGAGCTTCACCGACACCGACATGCCTTCGCCCGACGGCGAGACGATGGTGGAGACGAGCTCGGGACTCTGCAAGATGGCGTCGAGAAAGTCGCCCATCTCGGCGCGCTTGTTGACGACGTTGTGCGCGACGAGCACGCCGCGCGGCGGCATGCGCGGCAGCACCAGGTCCAGGAAGCGCTTGTAGTCGCGCTTCCAGGCGTCGAGGAAGACGAAATCGAACGGCCCTTCGAGCTTGGGAATCTGTTGAAACGCGTCGCCGGAGATGACGGTGACGACGTCCGAGAGGCCGGCGCGCCGGATGTTGTCGGCTGCGATCTTCGCGCGCGCCGGGTCGTATTCGATGCTGGTGAGACGACCGCCGGTTTCGCGCAGCCCGAGCCCTATCCAGATGGCGCTGTAACCGTACGCGCCGCCGATTTCGAGCGCGCGCCGGGCGCCGGACGAGACGACCGTCACGCGGAGGAACCGGCCGTCCTCTTCGGAGACCGAGAGCTGATCCCGATCGAGTTGCCGGATTTGCTGGAGCACCGACTGCTGCTGCGCCGTCTGCGCCACCGTGGATTGCACCGAAGCGGCAAGAGCGACGGCGATCGCGAGAGCGGAAATCAGGCGCGGAGCCATTCGGCAAGCTGCTTACCGGTTGCACGCCCGTCGGCCACGCAGTCGGGAATGCCGGTGCCGCGGAATCCGCTGCCGGTGACGAACAATCCGGGATGATGCGTCAACGCGCGCTCGATCGCCGCCACGCGATCCAGATGTCCCACCTCGTGCTGCGCGTTGGCGCGATCCCAGCGGTAGACGCGCGAGAGCAGCGGCTCGCCGGTGATTCCGAGCAGCGGACGAAGCGCGCGCATCGAGCGCGACACCAGCTCGGCGTCCGACTCCTCGAGCGCCTTCGGGTCGCGCGCGCCGCCGACGAACGTCCGCAGCAACACCTTGTCGTCCGGGGCGCGGTCGGGCCACTTCGACGACAGCCACGATGCCGCCATGATGCCTGTGTTCTCCACACGCGGCACGACGAACCCGGATCCGTTCAGCGGATGCGCCACCGCCCGGCGCGGAAACGCGAGCACGATGGTGGCGGCGGACGCATACCGGATTTCGCTGAAGATGCCCGAAATCTCGCCGTCCAACTCTCGCGTCAGCGATGAGGTCGCATAGGCCGGCGTCGCGATGACGACCGCACGCGCCGCGATCGCATCGCCGCTCGCGCGCTCGACGCGAAACGATCCGTGTTCGCGCTGCTCCGTGATTCGCGACACGGTCGAGTTCAAACAGATCGATCCGGACGGAAGGACCGAGACGAGCGCACGAATGAGCTCCGAAAGGCCGCCGGCGAGCGATTTGAACGCGCCGTTGCCTTTCCCGGGATTCGGGATTTGGGATTCGGGATTCGCAGGACTGGCGGGATTCGGATTGGAGCGGAATGCCTTCAACAGGCTGCCGTGCGTCCGCTCGGCCTCCACGAATCGCGGAAAGAGCGCGCGAATGGAGAGTCGATCCACGTCGCCGGCGTGGATGCCGGCCAGCAGCGGCTCCGCGAGATACGTGGTTGCTTCGCGGCCGAAGCGCCGCGTCATGAAGGACCCGATCGATTCATCACCTTCATCTCGCCGTGCCGGCACGAACAGCTCGGCGCCCATTCGAAGCTTGCCGAGCCACGAGAACAGACGCGTCGAGACGAACGGTCCGACGCGCGTCGGAATCCCCAGCACCGACGCGGCCGGCAGCGCATGCAGCTGTCCGCCGCGTTGGATGTACGCAAGACGCGGCGGCTTCGTCGACACGAGTCGATCGCCGAGGCCGAGCTCTTCGCACAGCTTGATCCCGTCGGGTTTCTGAATCAGGAGCGCGTCAGGTCCGCCGTCGATCACGAACCCGTCGATTTCTTCGCTGAGGATGACTCCGCCGGCCCGCGCCGCTCGTTCGAGCAGCACGAACGACACTCCGCGTCGCGACAGCTCGTATGCCGAGGCGAGGCCGGCGATGCCGCCGCCGACGATGACGCAATCTAACATTTCTTATTCGCGTGGGGCCCCATCATTGCCTACTCGCGCCGGGGCCCCACTCCGGCGCGGTTGCTCGGCGCGTGCGCGCCTCGCAACAGCCCAAGGCTGTGACGCGCAGACACGCTCGGGCTGTAGCCGTCGCGTGTATGTAGAACAGAACGTCACAGCCACTGTCTCACTAGCTGTTCCAGCATAGCGATAAACGTGGGCGACGTGTTCAGCGATTCGGTTCGTCGGAGCGATGTCGAGAACTCGCGCGCCGTACGCGCCGCCTGGACGTCGACGTCGAACAGGATCTCCGTGTGATCGCAGACGAAGCCGATTGGCACGACCAGAAACTTGCGGACGCCCTTGCCTGACTGCTCGTCGATCAGTTCCGACAGATCCGGACCAATCCACGGCTCCGGCGTCCGTCCCGCGCTCTGGTAAGCGCATTCGTATCTGCTCAGCCCTGTCCGCGCGGCGACGCCTTGCGCGGTGGCCGCCACTTCATCGGCATACGGGTCGCCGGCGTCGATGACGCGTTTCGGCAGGCTGTGCGCGGTGAACACGACGAGCTCGTCGGATTTGGGCGCCGCCGCGCGCACTCGCTCGGCGAACGCGTCGAGCAGCAGCGGATGTGCGTGGAACGACTCGACGGCCTCGAATGTCATTCCGGCCGGAAGGGCAGCAGTCGCGGCGTCGATGTACTTCTGCACGCTGAGCGTCGAAAACTGCGGCGCGAGCGGAATGCCAATCGCCCGCGTCACGCCGGCCCGAGCGAGCCCGGCGAGCGCGTCGTTGATCAACGGCGTCCAGTTGCGCATGCCGACCGCAACCGGAACCTCGCGACCGAGACGCGCCTGCAGCGCATCGGCCTGCGCCTGCGTGATGTCGGTCAGCGGCGACCGGCCTCCGATCGCCTGGTAGTTGTGCCGCATCTCGGCGACGAGTTCATCGGACGCCGGACGGCCGCCGCGAACGAGCTTCAGGTACTCCGGCATCTCGTCCATCGAGGCGGGAGTGCCGTGCGCCATTAACAGGACACCAGTGCGTGTCGCCATCAACATTTATTACTCTGTGCGCGGGGCCCCACCCCCGCGCACCTGTCGCGGCTCGCTCATTCGCTCGCCGCGGTGATTCGCGGCGCCTGCCTGCTTAGGGCAGGAGCATGTCCAGTGGGCGCCACGCATTTGTCGCGGCTCGCTCATGCGCTCGCCGCGGTGATTCGCGGCGCCTGCCTGCCTAGGGCAGGAGCATGTCCAGTGGGCGCCACGCATTTGTCGCGGCTCGCTCATGCGCTCGCCGCGATGATTCGCTCGTCCCTTGGTTAGTGGCGACTCTCCGCTGAATCAACTTCTGGTCTTCTGGTGAACATAGCGCGCCAGCGCTTGCACATGTTCAACCGGAGTCGTCGGCAGGATGCCATGACCGAGGTTGAAGACGTGTCCCGGCCGGCCGCCCGCACGCGCAAGCACGTCGTCGGTGGCGGCGAACACGCGGTCGAGCGGACCGAGCAGCAGCGTCGGATCGAGATTTCCCTGAACCGCGCGCTCGGCGCCGATGCGTTGCCACGCTTCGTCGAGCGGTGTCCGCCAGTCGGCGCCGATGACGTCGCCGCCGGCGTCGCGCAGATCGCCGAGGATGCTGCCGGTACCGACGCCGAAATGAATCGTCGGCACGCCGTCGCCCCCGGCGTTCGCAGCGTGCGCGTGGACGCGATCGAAGATCTTCTTCGTGTGCGGCAGGATGAACTCGCGATAGTCGGCCGCGTTCAGGGCGCCGACCCACGAGTCGAACACTTGTACGGCGTCGACGCCGGCTTCGATCTGCGCAACGAGGTACTCGCTGATCACATCGGCGATCGTGTCGCAGAAGCGATGCCACGCGGATGGCCAGCCGTACATCAGTGCTTTGGTGTACGCGAACGCGTTCGAATGCCCGCCTTCGATCGCGTATGACGCGAGCGTGAACGGCGCGCCGGCAAATCCGATCAGCGGAACGCGGCCACCGAGCTCGCGCTTGATCTGCCGGATCGCGTCGAGCACGTACCTCAGATGTTCACGCGGCTCGAAGCGCCGAACGCGCTCCAGGTCGGCTTCGGTTCGCAGCGGATCCTCGATTGCCGGACCCTCGCCGCGAATGAAGTCGAACCGAATGCCCATCGGCTCGAGCGGCAGCAGAAGATCCGAAAAGAGGATGGCTGCGTCCACCTCGATGCGGCGAATGGGTTGGAGCGTGACTTCAGTCGCGAGATCGGGAGTTCTGCACAGATCGAGCAGCGAATAGCGCTCGCGCAGCGCGCGATACTCGCTCATGTAGCGGCCTGCCTGACGCATGAACCAGACAGGCGTGGCGTCGACCGGTTGGCGGCGACAGGCTTTGAGGAATCGACTGCCCGAATCGATCAGTGAATCACCTTCGACTTCAGCAGGTTGCGGGCGAGGCCGACGAGATCCTCGAGCCACAGCGGCTTGAAGCGAAGCTCGGCGCCGAGCTCGCGCAGCTCGCTCGACACCGCGTCATCGAGAAAATAATCGCCGGTCACGATTGCGACTGGCGTCGATCGTTGATCGTCTTGAGCGCGCAACCGCCTCAGGAATCCAAGACCATCTACGAGCGGCATCCGTAGATCGAGGATGATGGCGTCAGGATGGCACTGTTCGGCCTCCTGCAGACCGTGCTCAGCGTTGATGGCCGTGCGAACCTGATAGCCTTCGAGTCGCAACATGCGCGCAAACGTCTGCGTCACGCCCTCATCGTCATCGACAATCAGGATCTTCGACGTCGTCGGGTTGGCAATAAGCCCAGGCACCGAAGTATTGTAACCGACCGTGGCTCAACGGAATCCGCCCCAGTTGTAACTCCTGAGCTTGACAAATTCATGCTAAACTTTGGGGTTTACATTCTCGTGCTTATCCAATCGCTTGGAGGCGCTCGGTGAGCCCGATTCTGGTCCGGCCTGTTCGCGAACAGCTGGAGCATGACCGCATAATTCGCCAGTTACAGGCCAAGTTTCGCCGAAAGTACGAAGCTGGCATCAATCCCGGGGCCGAACAGAACTCGCCCGTCAGCGGCGCCGGCCCGGCCCCGATGTTTCCAGATGTCGTGCTGTTGTCGCCGGATCGGGGGCACAGGCTCCAGGGCGTCATCGAGGTCGAGACCGGCGAATCGGTGAATCATCTCGAAGCGCTTGCCGAATGGGCCCATTTCTCCAAAGCGCGTGCGCCGTTTCACTTGTACGTCCCGGCCGGCATGGTCGACGTCGCCCGGCGCCTTTGCGAGGATAACCACATCTATGTATCCGAAATCTGGAGCTACCACGCAGTGGGCGACCAGGTGCGCTTCACGATGGTGTTCCGCAACAAGGAGGCGCCCCCGGCGCCGGTGCGGGTAAAAGCCGCGCCGCATCCTGTGACGCCGCACGTTGCAGAGCCGAGGACGGCGACAGCTCGGTCCGGTTCGCGCGCCGCGGCCTCTCGCGCCTCCGCGCCGCCGAAGCGCAAGTCGGTTCCGCGCGCCGCCAAGGCGAAGCAAGGCAAGCCGACCGTCAAACGGAAATCCAAATGAGCTGGTTTTGTGGCTTTTCTGAAATTCTCTCGCGACAAACGCGGCTACGAACATTTCTACCTCGTCGAACCAACAACGCGCCGCGGTAAGACTCGCCCGCGCGTGCTCTACTGGTTCCGCACGCCCCCGAACATCAGAGTAGGGCGCGAGCCGTTCGACGACGATGCGCGACGCAGCCTGCAAGCGCAGAATCCGGGCGTCACGTTCGACTGGCGCAGAATTCTCGATACACCCGTTCCCTCGCCCGACGTCGAGATGTGGCGCGAACGGCGGCGTGCGGAGAAGGCGGCCCGGCATTCGGCCGTCGAGCGCGAAGCAAATCGCGATGCCCCCGACGCGCCCGACGACACCATCGCGGCGAGCGACGCAGCGCCGGAAAACGCGACGAGCGCTGCACCGGCTGTGGCCGACGGTCAGAACGAACAGGCACGCAGGCGCCGCCGCCGCGGGCGTCGCGGGCGGTCGCGCGATGTGCAAGGCGCTGTCCCAGTCGCGCCGTCCGGCGAACGAAGCGAACCTCACGATCTCAGCGATCGCCCCGGTTCGATCGAGGGCGACAACGCAGGCGAACGTCGCGAGCGCGACGAACGCGTCGAACCGTCCGACCCCGAATCAGATCAGTGAACCCGTTCGCGTTCGTGGTTTCCTACGCCATCGCGGTGCTCGTTCTGATCCCCGCGTCGGCGATGACGATTGTCGCTGGAGCGTGGTACGGCGTCGCGCGAGGCACGGCCTACGCGCTGATCGGCGCGCTGATCGGATCGACCGGTGCATTCCTCGTCGCGCGCTACGGTGCGCGCGATTTCGTTGCGCGGCGTCTCGCTGCGCTGTCGATCGGTGGCCGACTCGGCGCCGTCGAGCGCGCCGTGACCGCGCGCGGCCTGCCGATCGTCTTCTTGTTGCGTCTGTCGCCGATCGTGCCGTTCAATTTCCTGAATTACGCGCTGGGACTGACCACGATCAAGCTGCGCGATTTCCTCGTGGCGTCAGCCGGGATGATTCCCGGCGCGATCATGTATGCCTACGCCGGAAAAGTGGCGGGCGTTGCTCTGGCGGTGGCGGGCCAGGCCCAGGTGCCGCGCGAAACGTCTTACTATGCGCTGCTCATTGGAGGCCTGGCCGCGACGATGGCCGCTGTCATTCTTGTTGCGCGAGCGGCCCGGCGGGCGCTGCGCGATGTATAATCCTCGCGATATGAGGTTGAAAACGAACGGTTTCCGGTCCATTGCACTCATCGCCGCGGGCTCTCCACTGCGCGGTTTGTGCGCAGTGGGGTGCCTGATCCTGGGGGCGAGCCTGGCTGCGCAGCAGCCCGCCCCGGCGCGTCCCGACGGCGCGGTCCAGGAGAAACCGACCTTCAAGGTCCAGGTCGACCTCGTCACGAACGACGTGATCGTTCGCGACGAAAAAGGAAATTTCATCCCGGACCTGAAGAAGGAAGACTTCGAAGTTTTCGAAGACGGGGTGAAGCAGGACATCGCGTCGATGACGGTCGTGACCGGCGGGCGCGTGACGAACGTGCTGGCGCCGCCGCCGCCGCCGCCGCCCGAGGGCATCATCCTGCCGCTGACGCGGCCGAAGAACGATGTGTCGGGGCGCATCTTCCTGTTCTTCGTCGACGATCTTCATCTGCAGTTCCACAACACGGGACGTGTCCGCGATCTGTTCAAGAGAATCTCGAAAGAGCTCGTCCACGACGGCGACATGTTCGGCATCGTCTCGAGCGGCCCTTCGTCGATCGCGATCGACATGACGTACGACCGCAACCGCCTCGACGAAGCGATCAAGAAGATGACCGGCAACGAGCTGAAGCCGAGCGACATCATTCAGGGGCCGTCCGGCGCCGAGGGCCCGAGCGAAGTACGCTATCGGGCGCACGTCGCGTTCTCGACGGTCAACGACGTGTTGAACGAGCTCGAGAAGGTGCACAACCGCCGCAAGGCGCTCGTTTACGTGAGCGACGGGTACGATTTCAATCCGTTCCAGGACGCGCGTCTCGGCCTGATGGATCCGAACTCGCCGTTCGCGCAGAACGAGTTCGCGCGCTCGCAGAACCAAATCAACGCGCAGAATTCGGACGGCTCGGCCAGCACGCCCGATCCGTTCTCGTCGCAGCAGAAGCAGAACGAAGAGTTCGCCGACGCGGATCTCGCGCGCGAGCTCGGCGAGCTCACGCGGACCGCCAACCGCGCCAACGTCACGATGTACACGATCGACCCGCGAGGCCTCGTCGGCATGGGCGATATCGACGACCAGGTCGACCCGCAGCAGTGGAACGAGTTCGTCCGGAAGTCGCAGGACAGCCTGCGCGTCATCGCCGAGGAAACGGGCGGCATCGCGGTCGTCAACCAGAACGACTTCAGCCGCGCGTTGAAGCGAATCGATGCGGAGACGAGCGACTATTACGTGCTGGGGTACTACTCGAAGAATCCGGATCCGACCAAGCGGCGCCGTCAGATCACCGTCAAGGTGAACCGTCCGAGCGCGTCGGTGTGGTCGCGTAAGGAGTACGTGCTGAAGCCGCCGCCGGCGCCGGTGTCTTCGAAGAAGCAGTAGCTAGAGCGCAGGAAGGGCGGGCCGTCCTGCCTGTCCCGCCCGTCCTGCCCTGAGGTTCGCTTTCACCGCCTTCGTCGCAACGGCATTCTTCGCTCGCGCGACAGCTTCCTTCAGATAAGTCTCATCGATTTCGGCGCCGACGAAATTCACGCCGAGCCGCAGGCATGCCACCGCGGTGCTGCCAAGACCGGTGAACGGGTCCATCGCGGTCTCGATTTGTTTCAGTCCGTGAAGGCGCAGGCACTGCTCAGGCAGTTGAGAAGGAAATGTCGCGGGGTGCGGTCGATCGCGATCACGCCGCTGAATCGTCTCGTACGGAATGAACCAGGTGTTGCCGCGACAGCGGAGGCCGTCGGCCGCCGCGCGCCACCTCGTAACGTTCGATTGATCCTGGTAGGGCACGCCAAGCGCCAGGCGATCGAGCCCGGTCGTTCCCTGTGGCGAGAAGTGGAACACGAATTCGTGGCAGTCGTTCAGGAATCGATCGCTGTTGATCGGCTTGTAGTGGCCGACCGCGAGCGACGCCTTGTCAATGAAGATCGACTTCACCCAATGAATGATGTTCTGGAGCTGAAGGTGCGGCCGCGCCGCCTGAGCTACGTCGAGCGCGGTCCATGGATCGGTCGGTTTCGCGCCAACGTTCAGGAACAGCGAGCCGTCGGGCCGGAGGACGCGCGCCGCCGCCGCGATCCACGTGCTCGTCCACTCGAGGTAGTCCGCCGGCGAGAGCGAGTCGTCGTACTGGTTATAGCGGACGCCGAGGTTGTAAGGCGGCGACGTGACGATAACATCGACGCTGCGGGCCGGCTGCTGGCGGAAGACGTCGAGGCAGTCGGCGTGAAAGAACTGCGCGTCGACGACGCCCGACCGAACAATGTCGAACGGCTTCAACAAAATTGCCACGTCTTGTTTTCGGTACGGAAGCTCGCGGGCTGTAGTTGGATGACGCTGCGCCAGTCGACGGCGCCACCGGCTATGGACCGAAACAGCACAGGCGGTGTGGCCGGACGGTCACATCACGCGAATCAGGACGCCTTCGTCGCCAACGCGATAGGACTTACCGTCGCCAGACGTTCGGCCGCGATGGTGTGGTTTCGCCGATGCCCGTGGCTTCCACAGGATTTGCCCTTTTCCTCTACGTACGAGACTTCACGGCTGGTAGCCACTTCGCGGTAACGGCCAACCACGCAGCCACAGGCGAGAGTAGTGAAGCCGAGAAGCCGAACGAGACTCATGACGTCCTCCCGCTGGAAGCCCTAAATACGACAGCAATATGTGTGCCCGACGGTAACGAGAGTTCGATGGCGCGAGTTTGGGTGAAACGCTGAAGCGGCGCCGAGCAGTTGTACGGAACTTTGGAGGTGAAAACGCTATCGTGGATTTGATCCGAGCGCCGCGCGCGCTCGCGCAAGCCCGTTGTGCGCCGATGCGGACTGCGGATCAATTGTGAGCGCTTCGGCGAACGATTCCGCCGCCGATCGCGCATCGCCAGTTTGGAGCAGCAGAGCGCCGAGATTCGTGTACGTCGATGCTTCGCGCGGGTTCGCGCGGATCGACGCCTCGAACGCCGCCCGGGCGCAGTCGGTTCGGCCGAGCGTCGCGCATGCGGCGCCGAGCAGGTTTTGTGCGCGGGCGTGGGCCGGCTGACTGTCGACCAGCTGACGCGACACCGTCACCGCGTCTTCGGTTCGACCGCGGAGAAAAAGCGCAGTCGCGCGGTAGTAGCGCGCATCGGGCCGATCCGGAAAGCGCGCCGCGAGCTCGTCGGCCAGCGGCGCGAGGCGATCGCCGTCGCCCGCATCGGCGAGAACGGCCGCCGCCTGCTCCGCTACGCGCGGATCCTGTGGCGCAAGCCGCAGCGCGGCGCTCGATTCCTCGATGGCGCCCTGGAAATCGCCGGCGGCGGCCATCACGCGCGAGAGCTCGAGGCGTACCGCGACGTTGTCCGGTTCCCTGGCGGCCAGCGCCTCCAACCATTCGCGCGCTTTCTGCGGCCGGCGGGAGCCGGCGGCCGCGTCCGAGAGGCCGGCCAGCGCCGCGGCATTGCGGCTATTGAGCGACAGCGCCTGCTGAAAAGCGTCGTACGCGAAGGAGTAGGCTTCCGCCTTCAACTGAACCGCGCCGAGCGATGTCCAGCTTGCGTCGCTCGCGGGAGCCGTCACATCACGGATCGGAGGCGGAAGCTCCGGGCGGAGCGCACGAATCGCGACGGCGTTTTCAGCGACGCTCGGTCCATAAATCGCCGCCGGCGCCGAGTATTCCAGCGCGGTGCGATCGTCGGTTTGGATGAGAGCGTCGTCTGCGTATCGCGCGAGCTCTCGGGGTCCGCCGGCGTAAAGCGAGAGAATCGTAAACGCCGCCGTCCCATCGGCGGCGCCGAGCGTTGCCATCAACGAGGACGCGCCGCCTTTCCGGCAGCCGTGCTCCACCGCGGCGAGCCGAGGCGCGATCTCGCCGTCGCGCGCGCCGACGAGCAGCAGGTCGCCCTCGCCAATCAGCCACATCGTGCCCTGGGGAAAGACGGACGCGAACGTCCGCACGATCGATTGCAGATCGGCCGGGCTGATGTCGTAGGTGTGCGCCCACTGGCAGAGAAGCCCGTCCGGCTTCAACCGCGCACGCGCCGCTTCGAAAAACTCCCGCGTGAAGAGCGTCGCGACCCCTGCCATCCATGGATTCGACGGCTCGGAGACGATGACGTCGTACCGCCGCGGCGTCAGCAGCAGATGCGATCGACCGTCGCCGACGATGAGCCGCACATCCGGCCGGCGAAGGACGCCGCCGTTCTCGCGGTCGAACAGCTTAGACGCCTCGACGACCTCCGGCGAGATCTCGATGACGTCTTCGTGTTGAACAGTGCCGGTCGCGAGAGCCGACGCCGACGTGACGCCGCTGCCGAGCCCGATGACGCACACCTCCTGTGCGCGGCCGTGAATCAGCACCGGCAACAGGCCGAGCAGCCGCTGGGTCAACATGTCGCCGGCGTCGGAGGCGTCGATCTTGCCGTCGATCGCCATCGAGCGCGTGCCCGTGAGGCGGCGGACGCTGACGGTTCCGGCCGCGCCCTCCTTGTAGTACTCGAGCTCTCCTGCCCGAAGCACCGTGTCGAGATCGCCGGCGCCGAGATACGGCGCGTACTTATACGCGCCGCTCGAAAGCAGCTCGCGGTCCCATCCCGGCATCGCCACAATGACGGCGATCGCCGCGATGCTCGCGGCCGCCGGCCGTGCGCCTCCGGAGCGCGAGCGAAAAGTTTCTCTCGAACGGATTGTCACGATGAGACAAACGCCTCCGGTGATGGCGGCCGCGAGCGCAGCGGCTTCGAAGGTGGCGCGCAATCCGATGCGTGGAATGAGAAGAAACCCGGCGGCGAGGGCTCCTGTGATGGCGCCGACGGTATTCGCGGCGTACACGCGCGACGTCATGCGGGCGACCGACGCTTCGGCCGAGACAGGGCCCGATGCAGCGGCGAGCGCAAAGGGAAACGTCGCGCCGAGCGCGACCGTCATCGGCAGCAGGAGCAATGCGACGCTCGCCGCCTGCGACACCACGAGACGGCTGAAGACGACGCTCGGATCGGCCACCTGCTGCGCGATGACGAGCGGCATCCGCGTGGCGGCGAACCACGCGGCCGCCACGGCAGACACGGCGCTGACGAGAAGCATCGCGGCGAGCCACGTGGCCGGCCTCGAGGTGCGCCGCGCGATGCGCGTCGCCGCCGCCGATCCGATCGCCAGGCCGCTGATGAACGCCGCCGCCATCGTCGCAAACGCGTAGGTCGTCGGACCGATGACGAGCGCGAGCAGCCGCGTCCACGCGACTTCGTAGACGAGCGCGGCGAAGCCCGAGACGGCGACGGCGATCCAGGCGATTGTCGGGGAAGCCTTCACCTCGAGAGCCGATTGGCCTGAAGACTTCGCCGCGCGAGTTGAACGCCGGGATCGCTGAGATCGCAGAGAATTCTTCGTTCGGTCTTCAACAGAGAACTTCTCGGCGGTCTTTGCGGTCTCCGTGTTCGCTGGCGTTCGTGTCGCCAACCAGAACGCGCCGCTCGCCGCGACGCCGTTCAGCGCTACGCCTACCCATGTTGTCGCGCGCAGTCCGATCGCCGGAATCAACCAGAATCCGGCGGCAACGGCGCCGATTGCGGCGCCAGCGGTGTTCGCGGCGTAGAGTCGAGCCGCTTCGGTCAACCACTCGGCGGCGATTGGAAACGTCGCACCCATCGCGGCAGCCGGAACGCCGAGCACGACCACGCTGATCGCGACGCGCACGAGACCGAACCGTGCGGGCGCCGTGCCGTCGGCGTAAGCCCACGCGAGCGCCGGCACCGACGCGCGCAGCACCAGCGGCAGCAGGAGCGCCGAACCGGCGATGACGATCTCGAGCGTCGCGTACGCGCGCAACGGCGCCGCCGCACGCGCTCGCGAGTCGACAGGCGAGTCGAAAGAACCGGCGATCCATGCGCCGAGCGCGAGCCCGCCCATGAACGCCGCAAGCACCGTGCTCGCCGCCGCCACTGTGTGACCGAGTTGAAGCGTGAGAAGGCGGGTCCAGACGACCTCGTACACGAGAGCCGCCGCGCCCGATGCCGTATAGAGAAGGATGAAGATCCGCCGCGCAGAGGTCATCTGCGCGGCGAGTGTAGTCCAGCAGCTATCAGAATTCCCATCGCACGCCGAAGCGCGCCGCGCGCGGATCGAGCACGGAGATGACCTCCTTGAACCGCGCTCCCGTCACGGTCCGGAATCCGGTAATCGGGTTCTCGTTGAGCGCGTTGAAGAGATCCATCATCCCTGTGATTCTGCGCGCGGCACCGACACTGAAGCGCTTCTCGACTCGGAAATCCAGGATCTGCACGTTTCCGGTACGGTTGGCGCTGAGCGGCTCCATCAGCACCGACTCGCTTCCGGCATTGGGCAGCGCGACGCTGGTGTTCCTCGCCCAGTTGTAGCCGCTCTGTAGCTTGTACGAGCCGCTTACCCCGATATCGAACGGGAACACGTACCGGCCAAGGATCTTGTAGTTCCAGTACGTTGTCTTTTGCCGTCCGAGCCGGCGGCGGTTTGGCTGTCCCATGACGTCGGTGGCGCCCGTGAAGCCGGTCGGCGCCTGCCGGACGACGTCGAGCGCGCCGGTGGCGGTGGTCGTGTTCCGGAAATCGTCCGCCCACGTATTCTCGAACGACGTCAGCAACAGCCACTTGTCGTGGAATCGCCGATTCAGCGCGAATTCCACGGTGTGGTAATCGCCGTCGAGCGCTGGGACGCCGGAAACGCGGCCCGGATTGGTGAACGTGCGCGCAGACGGCAGTCCGGCCGCGCGATCGTACAGCGTCAGCACCTGATCGTCGGCCGTTCCGCGCACGCCGTCAGGACCGATGTCGGTGAATGCAAACGGAATCGTGTAGGCATTGACGCGCGCCAGATCGATCTCGGCCCAGCCGTTGCGCGTGTTCTTGTAGACGTAGGACGCGCGCGCCGACAGATACGGCGCGACTTCCTGCTCGAAATGCGTCGACGCTTCCTGACCGTACGCGTGCTGAAGATCGCGATCCACCTTCACGAACCCGGCCCCCCCGACCGTCGTGATCAGTCGGCCGAGCTCCTGCGGGCCGTCCAGGACCTTGTTGTCATTCTGATCGTTGAATTGATAGCGGTACGCCGCCTGACCGACAGGGTTTTCGAGCGACGTGACATCGGTGCTGGGGTTGAAGTAGAACCGTCCGAAGAATCCCTTCCACACCGTCTTGCCATTGCCGACCACGTCCCACGCGAATCCGAGGCGTGGGCTCGTCGACTTCAGATCGACGACAGTCGTTTCGGGCGTCGACACCGGCTGGAAGTACGCCGTCTGCTCGGGCGTGAAGCTGTTCTCGGGCCAACCGATCTTGTAGCGATCGAACCGAATGCCGGCGTTGACTGTGAAGCGACGTGTGACGCTCCACCCATCCTGAGCGTAGAAATTGGTCGACGTCGAATCGTCGGAGCTCGTGTTCGGCGTGTTGTAGATGTCGACTTCGCTCGGCATCGTCCCGCGATCGCGATAGTAGATGTTGCCCGGCTGGAACCGCAGGAAATTGCGTCGTTCGCGATACACCTCCGCGCCGATCTTGAAATTGTGGCTTCCGGCGAATCGATCGACGAAGTACGAGAGCGCGCCGGAGAATTGCGGCTTCAGCGTAGTGCGGTTATGGTAGTAGTCCGACGCGCCGGACTGCTGGCTGGTGTCGAGATCGATCCGTCCGACCGGCACCCCTTCAACCGAGGTCGATTTGGTCTGAGTCGGATAGAGCGGGAAGTAGTTGCCCCAGTGCGACGCCTGCAGATCGAGGAAGGCGCGGCTGCTCAATGTGCTCGTCCACTCGATTTTCTGCGGTCGATTCTTCGAGTCCTGCCAGTTCGCCGCCGAGACCGGAATCGCCAGCGATAGATCGCGCAGCGGCTGGAACTTCGATCGCACGTTGTAGAAGCCGATGACCTGGTTCGACTTGGTGAGCTGATAGGTGACCTTGGCCGTCTTGTTGAGAAGCTGGCTCTGCGCGACCTCGCCGGGCAGACCGAGGATGGTCTTGTACTGATTGTTGTCGCGATAGCTGAGGAAGAACCACAGCTTGCCTTTCTTTATCGGTCCGCCCGCGTTGACGTTGAAGTCGTACTGTTTCGTAATCGGGTTACCGCGAGAGAGGCCCAGGCGCTGACCCGTCGCCAGGTCGACGATCGTCGGCGCCTTGAATCCGCGCGAATCGACGCCGCCGGGCGTCCTGAACGCATCCGGCACGTTGTTCGACAGCGTCTTGTCGCCCACGATGTCGTAGTAGACCTGCGCGCCGAATGTGTCGCCGCCCGACTTGATTGTCAGGTTCAGGAACGCGCCGAGCCCAGACTGCTCGCCCATGTTGCCCGAGCCGCCAAGCTGGAATTCCTCGAAGCTGCCGAAGTCGAAATAGCCGGCGTTGCCGCCAGTGCCCTCAGTGACGTTGATCCCCTCGAGCAGCGTTTTGTTCTGATCGCCGACGCCATAGGTCTGATACCCGGTCTGCGTACCGGTGTGCGAGCCACCGACGTCGTAGGCGGTCATCTGAAAGCCGGGCGCCTGCGCCATCGCGGCCCAGACGTCGCGCGCGTTCGGGATATCCTGCAGCAGCTCCTTCGTAAAGTTCGTTCCAACCGTCGTACTCTTGATATCCACGGTCGGCGATTCGCCGGTGATCGTGACGGTCTCTTGTAATGACGAGAGCTGCAGCTGAGCATCGACGCCGAGCGTCTGGTTCAGACCGAGACGGATTTCTTCGCGCTTCAGCGTCTGGAATCCGGCGAGCTCGAAGGTCACCGTGTACAGGCCCGGCGGGAGCGCGGGATACCGGTACGTGCCGTCCGCCGCGGTGACCGCGGTCTGCGGCTGAATGAGCGCCGGGCCCGCGATCGTGACGCTGGCGCCGGGGAGCACGGCGCCGGTGTTGTCGGTGACCACACCAGTGATTCGGCCGCGAAGTTCCTGCGAGCCGGCCGGCAGGGCCGGCGCGAGCAGGAGAAGCGCGACAAGGGCAACGGGGTAAACGCGTTGACGCATAACCGACCTCCGCTTTCGAGGTGTGCGCGGCGAGAGAGGAGAGCGTAAAGGAAACGCGTGGAAAGGAACAGAGGAAATAAAAACGGCGGCCGAGTCACCCCGGCCGCCGCCCATCAATTACGTTACCCGATTGCTCGATTACCCGATTACCCGATTCAGAAGTCGAACTTCAACCCGATCTTCAGCACGCGCGGCGCGACGATTTCCTGGACGCGTCCGAAGTACGACGTTCCCAAGCGCGCGGCGTCGAATGCCACCTGGCTGGCGAACCCGCGGGTCACCGAGCCGTAACTGCCTGCCGCAGCCGCCTGTCCCGCGCTGGAGTTGAGCGCATTGTGCAGTTCGGCGATGAACGCAGCGCGGTGCCCGCCTCCGAGACGGAAGCTCTTGTCGGCGCGAAGCGACAGCAAGCTCAACGTGTCGCCGCGGTAGGTGCCGCGTGGCTCGACGCGGATGTTCGCAGTGCCCTGTGAGAACGGAACGCTCAGATTCCGGTCGCGCGGCAGACCGCTCACCGCCTGATAGTTTGCGCCGACCGTCACGCCCCATGGCGCCTGGTAACTGCCGAGCAGCTTGAACGCGTGCGGCTGATCGGGCGACGTGGTGTTGCCGATGCCGCCGGTCGTCGTGGACCCCTTTCCGACGAAAGCAATCAGGTTGTTCGGATTCGTGTAATCGAGCAGGATGTCGCCGTTGAGCCGCGACCACACGTACGACCCCTGCATTTGCCAGCGGTTCGACATGCGCTTGCCGACGCTGACTTCGAACGCCTTGTACCGCTGAGTGCAGCTCACCGACACATTGTTCCCGCAGTTGGTGTGGAAGAACGAGTCCTTGCCGAGGAACTCGGGCTTCACGTCATAGAACGCGAGCTGACGATCGTCGCCGGTGCCGCGGATGTTGTCCGGGCCGAAATCGGGGACTACGCGGGTCTGCGCGTAAGCAGTGGACGCGACTGCGTTGCACGGCAGGCCAAAGCAATCCTGATCGACGGTCTGATCCTTGAACCATCGCTGGATCCAGTCCACGTTCAACGACCAGTTGTTGGCGAGCTCGCGCTGGAACGCGACCATTACCTCGTCGTTCTTCGGATCGCGCAGCTTCTCGTCGATGCTGTTGGATTTGGGAATGTAGCGGAACGTCTGAGCTCCGAGCTCGTTGTCATCCACGATGCCGTTGCCGTTCAAGTCGCCCTTCCAGGCGTACTTGACCGGAATGCTGTCACTGCTCGTGCTGATGATATTCGGGTTGATGCTGGCGAACTCGCTCATGTACATCACTTCGTAGTACCGGCTGTAGCTCGCCTTGACGACGTTCTTGCCGTCCTCGGTCAGCTTCACGACGACGCCGGTCCGCGGCGCCAGCGTATTCCAGTTGAACGGCGGTTTGATTTCGGGATACTGCGTGACGGGGAACCAGCGGCCGCCACCGCCCGATTGTGCCGGGATGAGACCGTCGTAGAACGACCAGCGCAGCCCGAGGTTCACCGTAACGCGCGAATAGCTCGCGCGGTCCTGCACGAACCCGGCGAAGTTCCGCATCCGCTGCTTCTGCGTCAGCGGCGTCGCCCACGCCCACACCTCGTTCGGCCTGCAACCGGTTCTGACCGCGAAACTGCAAGTCGCGGCGTCGCCGTTGTAGCGAAGTCGCGTGTCGTTGAAGATATTGAAAGTTTCAGATCCCCAGCCGAACCAGTTCTCGAAGCCGGTCTTCAACTGATGGCTCGCACCGAGCCAGCCATCGACGTACCGCGTCAACCCGAGGTTCTGCTGTTGCCGGTACGAGTCGCGGAAGTGTTGTCCCGTCGGCTCGGGGCCATCGATGTAGATGCCCGTGTCGATATTGAACGTGGACGAATGCTGCTGCGTCACGGGCAGCGCGTAGAATTCATCGGACCAGTCGCTCGGCCAGTGCATGTGGAAGTAGCTCGACGACAGCTCGACAAAGGTGTTCTGGCCTAGCACCGACGTCCAGTTGCCGTTGAACAGATTTTTCGGCGACTGCTGGTTCAGCGTGTTTTCCGGCCTTGGTTGCGCGGTGCCGGCGCCTCTGTGGGGTTGGAATTTCTTGTTGTAGGTCCAGAAGGCGGAAAACTGGTTGTTCTTGCTGATTTGATACTTTCCGCTCGCCGTATAGTTCCGGAGGTTCGACAAGAACGGATTGGTGAGACTGCCGTCTGTGTTCACCACCGAGTAGTTGGGCTGCGCCTCAATCGTTCGATAGTTTCGGAACGAGCCGAACCACCACAAGCGATCCTTGATGAACGGACCGCCCGCGTTCGCGTTCACGTCCTGCAAGCCACGCAGCGTCGGATCGGTGATGCCCTGCGCGCGCAGGTCGTCAGTAATGTTGCTGCCCGTGAAGTGATCCCAGTAGCCTTTGCCAGTGACGCTGTAGAGCGCCTCGCCCCTTACGTTGTTGCCGCCCGACTTGGGCACCACGTTGATATTGGCGCCGCCGCCGCCACCGATCTCTGCGCCCATCGCGGCCGTGTCCACCGAGATCTCTTCCGCCGAGCCGAAGTCCATGTAGTACATCGACCCGTAACCCGACGGAGTGTCAGCGGTCACGCCGTAGTAGTTCAAGTTGTAGTTCTGCGATCCGTGCGCGGTCATACCGGTCGACGTCGCCGCGTTCAATCCGCCAGGATCCTGCCGCGTCATCGTCATTCCAGGCAGGACGGTCGTCGATCCGAAAATCGTTCGCGACGTCGGCACCGAGGTCAGAGTCTCGTGATCGAGCCGGGCGCCGACTTTCGTGTTCTCCACGTCGACAGTTGGCGACTGACCGCTGACGACGACGGTTTCCTGCAGCGAGGCGAGCTTCAGCACGGCGTCCACCGTGATTGTTTGACGCACGGGGACTACGATGCCTTCACGTGTGAACGGCGCAAAGCCAGCCAGCTCGAATTTGAGTTGATAAGTGCCGGTGTTGACGGCAGGGAACCGATAGATGCCCTGCGCGTTGGTCGTGGCCGTCGGCGTCCCCATTGCCGCGGGACCCGTGAGCGTCACGATGACGCCGGGCAGCACGCCGCCCTGATCGTCGGTCACTTTGCCGACGAGCTCGCCGAACATCTGGCCGGTCTGCGCCGCCGCCGGCGCGAGACCGAACGTGAGCACGACCGCCGCCGCGGCGAGCGCTCGAAGAATCGAACGTGTCACAGGCAACCTCCTGATAACAAACGCCTGATACTCTGTGTAGTGCCCGTCAGAATATGTGGAATTGCCGCCGCTTTGTCTACAAACTTTCGAGCGGCGCCGGGGCTCGACCGCCCGGGATACGACCATTTGGATTATGGTTAGCGGGCTTGCCCGGCGCATCGTCGAAGGGCAGCCACGTGTCGGGAGGTGAAGCTTTGCGAAAGGGCATTCTTGTTCTGGTGTTGACGTCGGCTGCGGCGTCCGCGACAGCGCAGCAGAGCACCATCTCGGATCTCTTGCAGAAGGCGGCCGTCAAGCTTGCGCTCGCGGCGGCGAAGGCGGCCGAGCCGCAGACGATTGAGGATCAGATTCGATTCTGTGAGATCGCTGCGCCGTCGTTCAAAGAGGAGGCTCGCGGCGCCGAGTTGAAGCGCGCGTTCGACCAGCTCGGCCTGCAGAGCGTGCGGATCGACAAAGCCGGCAACGTGCTCGGCGATCGGCCAGGCGCCGCGGCGCATCCGCACGTCGTCATCGCGGCGCATCTCGACACCGTGTTTCCCGAAGGCACCAACGTGAAAGTGCGCCGCGACGGCAACGTCCTGCGAGGACCTGGAATCGGCGACGATTGCCGCGGTCTGGCCGTGCTCGTCAGGATCGTCCAATCGTTGAAAGACGCCGGCGTGACGACGCCGGGAACGGTTACCTTCGTGGCGAACGTCGGCGAGGAGGGGCTCGGCGATCTGCGCGGCGTCAAGGCGCTGTTCAACGACACGATGAAGGGACAGATCGATGCGTTCGTGTCGATCGACGGCACCGGCGTTCACGTGACCAACGTCGCCGTCGGCAGCCACCGCTACCGGGTCACGTTCAAGGGACCCGGCGGTCACAGCTTCGGCGCCTTCGGCCTCGCGAACCCGATGGGCGCGATGGGGCGCGCCATCGCGAAGATCCAGGAGATGCAGGTGCCGCAGCATCCGAAGACGACGTTCAACGTCGGACGCGTCGGCGGCGGCACGTCCGTCAACTCGATTCCGTTCGAGGCATGGATGGAAGTCGACATGCGCTCGTCCGATCCGGCGTCGCTGGCGGCGGTCGATGCGAATTTCCAGAAGGCCGTTGACGCCGCCGTCACCGAAGAGAATCAGCGGTGGGGCAAGGCGGGCACGATCACGGTCACGAAGGAGCTGGTCGGCGATCGCCCCGCGGGATCGACGCCGGAACGTGCGCCGATCGTACGCGCGGGGCTGGAGACGGCAGCGGCGCTCGGGTTCAACGCGAACCTCGGTGAAGGATCGACCGACTCGAACCTGCCGATGAGCCTCGGCATCCCGGCGATCACGATCGGCGGCGGAGGTCGAGGACGAGAAGCACACGCGCTGACCGAATCGTTCGACGTGACCGATGCGTGGCAGGGAGCGCAGCACGCGTTGCTGCTGACGGTCGCGCTCGCGCAGAAATAACTTCCGGCCGTTCAGCGGCCCGACATCTCGCGTTTCATGTTCCGAAAACGCTCCAGATCGATTGCGCGCTGGCGGCCGGCGCCGGCGCGCGCCGCGACGAGCCGCAGCAGGAACAATGCATGCGCGCCCGCGAGGAAGACGAGCTCCTCGCGGGTCGGTCCAACCAGAAGTCCAGGAACGATGTTCATCGCGCCGGCGAGCCCGAAGGGAACCGAAAACAACGCGTCGGTCCTGACGCCGCCGGCGGGTCGGCCGAAGGTCATCGCCACGGTTTCCCAGCCGGGCGTACCTTCTTCTTCATAGAAGACCTGAATATATCTGCCAATCCGCTCGACCCCGACGTGCAGCCCGAAGACCGCCTCGAACGTCGATGCGAGTACGACGAGCGGGATCAGCATCCCTGCCGGCGGAGCGGCCAGCGCGACCGTGGCCACCAGGACGGCGGCCCACGCCGCCATCCCGACGACGAAGATCCAGACGCGAGTCGTCCCGCGTTCACGAATCGTGGAACGCAGTGCCGTGTATTCCTCCTGGTCACGCGCTGTCATCGAAACCGCTCTGCGCTCGGCGGCTGAAAATGCCGATAACTGTGAAAACAGCGACCGAAGTGCGGTTGCGCATTGTGGCACAAGAGTTGGTCTGGGCTCGGGCGTGGGCTCAGCGGTATCCGGACCGCGCGGCAGCGTGAGGATAATCGCCTTGTCGTCTATGGATTATCTGCTACACTACCGGCGTCCGGCATACTTCAACAGACGTTCGGGGCAGTCTACGTGAGCAGAAAACCGTTTTTCTGGATCGGTCCTGTTGCGCTCTTCAGTCTCGTCAGTATCGGCCTCGCGCCGACTGCCGCTGAGGCTGCGCCCACCAAGGCGAAGCGCAGCACGACGTATTCGCGCGAGCGCTCGCAAACGCGCAAAGCGAAGCTCGCGCGCGCACGCACCGTCGCGATGGCGCGCGAGATGGCCGACACCGCGCTGCCGCGGTATCGCGTCGACGCGGGCGGCGATCTGGTCCCGTATCTTCGCGCCGCGGCCGCCATCATCTATAACCCCGAGACGAACGAAATCCTCTGGGAAGAGAACGCGCAGACACAGCGCTCGATTGCCAGCATCACGAAGATGATGACGGCGACGGTCTTCCTCGAGAACAACCCGGATCTCAGCGAGGAGGTGACCGTCGCCCGCGGCGACGTGTTCCAGGCCTCGACGACGCATCTGCACGCGAACGACAAGGTGACCGCAGATGATCTGCTCCATCTGCTGCTCATCGCTTCGGACAACGCCGCGGCACGAGCGCTCGCGCGCGTGTCGCCGTACGGAACCGAAGGGTTCGTCCCGCGCATGAACGAGAAGGCCGCCGAGCTCGGTCTCGAGAACACCCATTACGCGGATCCTTCGGGTCTGCTGTCGGACAACGTGTCGTCGGCGTACGACATGGCGCGCCTCATCACGCACATCTCGGGCGACGAGCGGATCGCGTCGATCATGCGGATGCCGGAATACACGGTGTACACGAAGGCGCTGCGCCCGCGGCCGATCACCTTCCACAGCACGAATCACCTGCTCGGCCGGGCGGACGTCGACGTGCGCGCGGGCAAGACCGGATTCATCTCGAAGGCTGGATACTGTCTGGCGACGCTGCTCCGTCTGCCGCAGGGACCGGACGTGGCCGTCGTCGTGCTCGGCGCGCGATCGAATGCGGGCCGCTTCATGGAAACGCAGAACCTGTTCAACTGGCTCTCGTCGAGGGCGCAGACGGTTCTCGCGCCGAAGGCGCAGCAACAGCAGCGGTAGGACAGGACCAGCGTGTCCGCCCGTTAACCTACGTATCCTCTCTGAATCGCCGCCGCATCCAGCGGCAGCGTGGCGATCGTATCCACTGAGACCATGACCGGACGCGCGGCGTTTCGCGCGTCGTACGCCTTCAGATAGCGGCGGCAGACGTCGCACGCGTACACGCGGTAGCGGCCGTCGCGCGTCGCGAACGAGGTGATGAGCGCGCGGTCGTCGTTCGCACAGAACGGACACGCGAGCGGCGCGAACATCCACTGCGCGAGGCACCGGCCGCAGATCAACCGGCGATCGGCGCTCGGCGTAATCACGGCGAACTCGGGCTCCCATCCGCAGAACGGGCAGTGCCCGTGCTTCCACGATCCCAGATCGACGCGCTCGGTCAGCGCTTCCGCGCAGCGAGCGAGAAACGGCCGCAGCGCGAGCAACAGCACTTGATCCAGCGCGGCCGGCGCTTCAGCTAGTGTCCGCACTTTCGTGTCGTTGGCGGCATCGACCCTCGACGTTGCGTCGTACCAATTGGTCACGAGCGTCTCGAGCGCGTTTCCTTCCCGCCCGAGCGCAACGATCTTGTTGTAGTCGGCGCGCTCGAGCGCTTCGAACCGCTGAAGGATGTCGGCGGTCTGGCGGAACGTCAGACGGAAATCGGTCCACTCCAGCGGGATGTCGCGGAAGCGCACGAGTGGACGTCCGGCCGTCTGCTGCGCTCGCAGCCACTCGGGGTCCACCTGAATCCAGGGCAGCGGCACGCGCCCCTGCACTCGCCGCTGCATGTCGACGAGCGCGAGCTGCATGTCCACGGCTGACGCCAGCTCTGGTTGCGACGCCTTGATCTGTTTGAGCTCGACGACCTCGCGCGGTTCAGCGCGAGGCGCGCGGGGCGGACGCTCGGGCACGTCGGGATTGTAGCTTGACACTCCTCTCGGGCGGCGTTACAACCCTGACCACGTTTTGCAGCTTCTTGAGCTGCTGCTACACCCTGTCGAAGTGCACCGACTACAACTCGGGCAACCGCGACGCGGCGAACGAACAGGCAATGAACCCGTACGATCCATCCAACAACGAAGGGCCGTGCGCGTTCGACATCCGTCACAACTTCAATCTGGGTGGAAGCTACTCGGTGCCAGGAACGTCCGTCGGCGGCGCTCCAGTTCAAGTTGGCACCGTGTTCAGTGCGGTGTCGGGCCGGCCGTTTACTCCGGGTGTCGGAACATTCGACCAGTCCGGACAGAACACCGGGCAACTCCGAGCCGACTGCTTGGCGAACCCGATCTACAACTACAGCCTCGACTATCTCTTTCCGGATCCGAATACGACGCGGTCGGCGATCACGAGTGCGTCCGACGCCTTTGCATCGCCGACGCCCGGCAGGCTCGGCACGTGCGGTCGAGACAGCGGCCGGGGACCGCGCTTCACTCAACTCGATCTGAACATCGTCAAGGAATTCAAGCTGCAGGGAAGCACGCGCATCCAGGCGCGGTGGGAGATCTTCAATGTGACGAACCACGTGAACCTCGGCAACTTCCTCAGTACCAGCGTGCGCAGCGGCTCGTTCGGCAAGATCGGATCGACCCCCGACGTGGACCGCGGCAATCCGGTACTTGGCACAGGCGGTCCCCGCGCGATGCAGTGGGCGTTGAAAGTCTTGTTCTAAGGCCGTGACCACGTCAGAGGTCAGAGGTCTGGTCCCAGACTTCTGACCTCCTAACCGCTGATCGTCAGCCGTCTCGCGATCGGACAGCGTTCTCCGGCGACCCGGATCGTCCGTCCGCCTTTCATATCCTTTACATCATGCGGCTTGACTCTCGAGCGGAGCGGGCCTACAACGTTCGGATTGTCGCGGTGCACCGCCGCGGCTCATCAAGAGGGGACAGCACCGATGAAGCGCTCAGTGGGTTGGTTGCGGTTTGTCCTGGCCATCTGCGGAAGCCTGGCTCTTGCCTCATCGCCGTCGTACGCCCAGAAAACGACCGGAGACATCACCGGATCGGTCACCGACGCCACCGGCGGCGTGCTGCCAGGCGTCGCGGTCACGGCGACGTGTCCTGACACTCGATTGACCCGGACGGTGACGACCGATTCCAACGGCGGCTACAGCCTTCCGGAACTGCCGATCTGCGTCTACAAGGTGGTGGCGGAGCTCGCCGGCTTCAAGACGGTCAGCCGCGATGCTCAGGTCGCTGTGAGCACGGTCGCCAAGGTCGACTTCAAGCTCGAAGTCGGCGCGCAGTCCGAAACAATTACCGTCGAGGGCGTGTCGCCGCTCGTCGAGTTCTCGGACAAGTTGAACAACAACGTCGACACCGAGCGCATCGGACAGATCCCGCTGAGCGGCCGCGACTTCAACTCGCTGCTCGGCGTGACGCCCGGCGTGCAGCGGGATCCGGGCGGTGGGTTTCTCGCCGTCAGCATCAGCGGCGCGCGCCGGACCTCCAACAACTACATGATCGACGGCATCTCGAACAACGACCGCTACTACGGGGACTCGGTGCTGAATCAGACGGGCGTCGTCGGCGTGCCCGCGACGCTCGTGCCGATGGACGCGATCGCCGAGTTCACCGTGCAGCAGACGCCCTCGGCCGAATTCGGCGTCAAGGGCGGCGGCGCGATCAACGTCGTGATGAAGAGCGGCTCCAATCAACCGCACGGCACGTCGTATTACTTCCGCCACGACGACTGGACCGATTCGCCGAACTATTTCGTGAAGAAGGCGGGCGGCGAGACCACGCCGGTCAAGAACCAGCAGTACGGCGGCACCTTCGGCGGCCCGATCCAGAAAGACCGGACGTTCTTCTTCGGCTACTACGAAGGCCAGCGTCTCGCGGTGACGTCGCCCTATCAGGTTCAGGTGCCGAAGCCCTCCGAGATCACGGCGGCGCGCGCGCGCATCGCGGCGGTCGGCCTGACGACGAACCCGATCGGGGAGAACCTGCTGAAGTTCTACCCGACCGACGCGTCGGGGACGATGACAGTGAATTCGGCGAATGTCGCCAACATGAACACGTTCTCGCTGAAGATCGATCATCAGGTCAATTCGGACAATCTCGTCAACGGCCGCTTCTTCTTCGGCAACAGCTACCAGTCGGCGCCGGCGTTCGTCGGCGAGCTGACGCCGGCGAACGGCCCGACGGATATGTTCAACTCGGTGACCGATCCGACGCGGGTCGCGCTCGTCGGCCTGGTCTGGAACTCGACGCTATCACCGAAATCGTTGCTCCAGGTGAGGTTCGGCTACAACCGCATCTCACAGACGATCGATGTGAACAACAAAGTCGATCCGGCGAGCCTCGGCCTCAACACCGGTCCGCTCGACGCAGCCGATTTCGGCGTGCCCGCGGTCACGCTCGGCCCCTTCGGCTACATCGGCGGTGTCGGCGGCTACCCGATCACGACCGCGCCGACCGAGACGATGGACATCTCGGGTTCGCTGACGCAGACGCGCGATCAGCACACGATCAAGGTCGGCGGCAACTGGCAGATGGGTAAGAATCACAGCGTGCGTAATCGCGCGCGAACGAGCATCACCGCCACCGGAGGCGGCTCGTTCGACGACGTCGATTCGCTCGTGGGGTTGCTGCTCGGCCGCTTCGACACGATCGGCCGGTCGTTCGGTTCGACCTCGCGGAACATGTCGCAGCAGTCCATCGGCGCCTTCATCAACGACGACTGGAAGGCGTCTTCGCGTGTGACGGTCAGCCTGGGTCTCCGCTACGACATCAACCTGCCGTTGAAAGAAGTGAACAGCCTCGCGTCGAATTTCATCACGGGACAGGGGCTCGTCAGGCTGGGTTCCGGCCTCGATCGCCTGTACGACATCGACAAGAACAACTTCGGTCCGCGCGCGGGGATCGCCTGGGACGTTACCGGCGATGGGCGCACGAGCGTTCGAAGCGGGTACGCACTCACGTACGATCTGCCCGACTTCAAGACGATCCACTCGCCGAACACGACGTGGAGCGGTCTTGCGGCGAGCTCGGGCGCGATGACGAATCCCGATCTCGGCGTCTTCTCCGTGTCCCTCAATGGATCGCAGACCAAGGCGCCGGACGCGAGCTCGGTCACCTGCATCAATCCGAACGCGGCGGTGATCAGCGGCGATTTCATCTGTGTCCAGCCGGGTGTTTCCATTTTCGGGTCGAGTCCGACCGGCCAGCCGCCCTTCAACGCGTTCTCGATCCCGACTGACTACAAGACGCCGATGTACCACTACTTCCACGCGACCGTGCAGCGCGAGATCTTCCGCGGCAACGCGGTGACCGTCACGTATCTTGGTTCGCGCGGCCGCGATCAATCGTGGTTCCGCGACATCAACGGCCCAGCGCTCGGGACGGCGACCACGGCGATTCAAGTGAACCGGCCGTTTTTCACTCAGTTCCCGACGCTGAAGCACGTCATCCAGCTCACCAACGATGGCAAGTCGTGGTACGACGCGTTGCAGCTCTCGTACCGGCAGCAGAACTGGCACGGGATCAATACGCAGTACAACTACACGCTGTCGCGGTGCGAGGATTACAACTCGGACAACAGCCGCGGCCGGAACGACTTTCCGCAGGCGAACAACCCGTACGATCCGACGGCGAATCGCGGGCCGTGCGGTTTCGATCGCCGTCACAACTTCAACGTCGGCGGCGTCTATGCCATCCCCGGCACCAACGCCGCCACGCGCGGCTGGGAAGTGGGCACGGTGTTCACGGCGCTGAGCGGCCGACCGTTCACGCCGAACATCGGCAGCCGCGATCAATCGGGGCAGGACACCGGATCGATCCGCGCGAATTGCCTCGCCGATCCGATTTACGACTTCACGAACCCCGAGGCCTTCATCACGAATGCGACGCAGGCGTACGGAACGCCGGCGGCGCGGACGCTCGGCAGCTGCGGCCGCAACAGCGCGCGGTACCCGGGACTGGCGCAGTGGGACGTGAACGTTATCAAAGAATTCCAGCTCGGTGGCGGCGCGCGCATCCAGGCGCGCTGGGAAATCTTCAACCTCCTGAACCGCGTGAATCTCGGACTCGCGCAGAGCACGAACGTCCGCAGCGGCCTGTTCGGGACGATCGGATCGACGCCCGACGTCGATGCCGGCAATCCGGTCATCGCGCAGGGCGGCCCGCGTGCGATGCAGTGGGCGGTGAAAGTGATCTTCTAGTTGCTGGTTGCTGGGGCTGGGGCTGGGGCTGGCGGAATCGTGTAAGGTTTTGTCCGTTTTGGAATAGTCCGGAATCGTAACACCGCAACCCTTCATGAACCGATACAGCCAGAGGTAGGATGTACGGCGGGTCCGAAAGGGCCCGCCTTTTTTATGCGCGCCGGTTCAATCCTTGTCCTCGCTGCCTTCGCTCTAGCCGGTTTCAACGCCCTAGCCCCCAGCCCCCAGCCCCCAGCGACCAGAAGAAACATTCTTCTCATCACGCTCGATACGACGCGCGCCGACCGGATGGGATTTCTCGGGTCGACGCGCGGGCTGACGCCGTCGCTCGACGCGTTCGCGCGGACGGCTGTCGTGTTCACGCACGCCTACGCTCAGGCGCCGATCACGACCGTCTCGCACGCGACGATCCTGACGGGTACCTTCCCGCCGTTTCATCACGTGAACGACTTCGGATCGCCGTTGCCCGCATCGGTGCCATATCTCCCTGCGCTGCTGCGCGACGCCGGTTATCGGACGGCCGCGTTCGTCGGATCGCTGATTCTCGATCCGCGCAACGGCACCGCGCCCGGCTTCGATCGAGGCTTCGATGTGTACGACGCCGGCTTTCGGCTGCGTCGCCCCGGAGACGATCGGTATCAGACTGTCGAGCGGCGCGGCGAGGAGGTGACCGCGCGGGCAGGACAATGGCTGGCGTCGGCTGGAGGCGGACCGTGGTTCCTGTGGGTGCATCTCTACGATCCCCACGATCCGTACGATCCGCCTTCCGATCTGAAGAAACGATTCACGGCCGCGCCGTACGACGGCGAGATTGCCGCCGTCGATCGCGCGGCGGGTCACCTGATCGCGGCTGCCGGCGCGACAACCTTCGTCGCAGTCGCCGCGGATCACGGCGAAGCGCTCGGCGATCACGGCGAGGATACGCATGGCATGTTCCTCTATGAAGCCGAGCTGCACGTGCCGCTCATTGTTCGCGTGCCGGGCCTGTCGACGCCGGGATCGCGGATCTCTTCGCGTGTACGCCTCGCAGATCTCGCGCCGACGCTCGTCGAGGCGGCGGGCGTCGCCGTTCCTCCGGCGATGCAGGGTGAATCACTCGTGCGGTTGAAACCGGACGCGACCGACGCCGACCGTCCCGCGTACGCCGAGACCGAGTATCCGCGTCGCGCGTTTGGATGGAGTCCATTGACGGCGTGGCGCGCCGATCGGTTCTTGTACGTGCGCGCGCCAAAGCCAGAGCTGTACGATCTCATCGCCGATCCGAATGCCGGCCGCAACCTCGCCGCCGGCCGCCCGCGCATCGTCCACGGCATGCAGCGGGAGCTCGACGAGTTCATCCGCAAGAGCGGCGGCGCCGCGCGCGCAACCGGACGCGAGTCGACGATCGATCCCGATCTCGCTCGTCGGCTCGCGGCGCTTGGCTACGTCAGCGGCTCGACGCCGCCGGCGAGCGGCGTCGACGCAAAGGATCGGATCGCGCTCGCCAACGCGCTTCACGCCGCTCAAATGGAGGTCGACGATGGCGCGTTTGAGAGGGCGATTCCGCTGCTCGAGAAAGTCACGGCCAGCGAGCCGAACGTAAAGCTGGCCCAGCTGCAGCTGGGCGTGTCGCGGGCGCATCAGAAACAGTACGCGCGCGCCGTCCAGCCGTTGAAGAAGGCGACCGCCCTGGACCCCGAGGACATGTTCGCGCATTACGAGCTCGGCGTCGCGCTGTACGAGACCGGCGATCTGAAAACTGCGGCGGGCCATTTCGAGATCGTCGCGTCGCGAATGCCGAAGTGGGCTGATGCGCGCTATTCGCTCGGGTCGGTGTACGCGCGCATCGATCGCGTGCCTGACGCGGGCCGCGAGCTGCGCGCAGCGCTCGACCTCGAGCCGCGCCACTTCCGCGCGAACCTGCTGCTTGGAAGGATTCTCACGCTGCAGGGCGATCCGCAGCGCGCGCTGCCGTACCTGCAGACGGCCGCCGACGTGCAACCGTCGAACGCCGAGGCGCGTCAATTCCTCGCCGACGCGGTCTCACGTGTGAAAAAGTAGGGGGCTGGGAGTTGGTTGCTGGTTGCCGGCGGTTGCTGGTGGCTGGTCGCCAGCAACGACCAACCAGCCCCAGCAACCAGCAAACCATTAGAACATCAAACGGAAGCCGAGCCGCGCCAGTCTCGGACTGATCCAGCGGTTCGGGTTGCCGAACGTCGTTCCGGAATTCTCTATGACGCTTCGGCGGTCTCCGTTGTCGGGAATTCCCTGGTTGTTCACGTTGAAGATGTCAAGGTAGATGCCAATTTGCCGGGCGGAGGATCCCAGGGGGATCGTCTTCTCCGCGCGGAAATCGAGGTAGTTTGCCGCATCGGTGCGCCGGGTTCCGAGCGGCTCGATGCGAACCGATTCGGAACCCTGCGTCAGACCGCGGATTGTGGCAAGGCGGCCCCATGCGAGCCCGGTCGTGTAGCGGTACACACCGCTGATGTTGAATCCGCCGAAAAGTGGCACGCGGTACGTCCCATCGAGCTTGACCTGATGCGTGTAGTCGAATCGCGAATCGCCGTTGATGTTGATCAGATGGTTCGGGTTCGCGAACCCGCCGGTCTGTCCAAGGCCCTGATTGCCCCCGCCCCCTGAGTTGGTGCCGCCTCGGTTATCGACCGTGCCGCGCGAATGCGACCAGGTGTAAGACAGCTGCGCCTGCCAGTTGTTCGAGTAGCGTTTGGTGCCGATTAACTGGAACGCGTCGTAATCGCGGAACGCATTGTCCGGATTCGTGAACAGCAGCAACTCGTGACCTGGGTTCGTCTTGTTGTAGACCGTGAGCGACGCGCCGTCGTCGGCCGTTCCCAACCTGCCATCGGGTCCTGGATCGACTTTTGGTGTCGGCGCATAGATCGATCCCGTGTCGACGAAGCCCATGAAGTCGCGGAAGTTCCGGCGGATGTACTGGGCCGTCACCGATAGATTGGAAACAAGCTCGCGTTCGATGCCCGCCAGGAATGCGTCCGAATACGATTGGCGAACATCGGGACTGATGCCCAGATTCGTCGCCGGGTTGCGTCGATCGATCTCGCTGAATCGATTCGGCCCGAGCACTTCAGCGGTGATCTTCGGATGCTGCTGCGTCAGGTCCATGAATTCGAACTGTCCGCCGAACAGCGCGTCGAAGAAGCGGCCATAGTGCGCGCGCAAAACCGTCTTGTGGTCCCCCATCACGTCAAAAGCGGCGCCGATGCGCGGCGCCAGCGCGTGATTGGAGAGGACGGTGCCGGTCGGCACCGAACCGCGGTTGATGTCGAGGCGCAGGCCGGGATTGAGCGTCAGTCGATCCGTAACGGTCCAACTGTCCTGCGCGTACATCGATGCGCGCTTGGCCACGGCATTAGTGACGTAGCCTTCCCACAACGTAACGGTATACGGACCGCCGTAATCGTAGTAATAGCGGCCGCCCGGATAGCCTGATTCGTTGCGGATCTTCGATCGCTCGAACTCGAATCCGAACTTGAGCTCGTGGCTCTTGCCGGCGAACTTGTCGGCGTAGCGGGTGAGTGTTGCCGCGGTCACATTGCGGGTGCGATCGAACCTGCCGAAGTACGGGACGTTGACGCTGTAGATGTTGCTGAGCGAATCGTAGTGCGGGTAGGGCCCGCTGCGCGTCTGCGGCGGCGTCGGCTCGACGGGGAAGTAACCCCAGTAGCCGCCGTTCCGAACATTCAGCATCGTCTTCGAGTTGATCGTCCAGGTAATCTGGCCGTTCCAGTTCCATTCGGGCGATGGCTCGAGTGCGGTGACCTCGGTCGTCGGCCGCTGGGCGCTGGCGCCGCGACCCTCGACGTCGTACTTGTCCCATTCGACGAACCCTTCGACGCGGACGCTGGGCGCCGCGGCCCACGTGAGCTTGTGGAGCGTGCGCGGGTCCTTCTCGCTCGTGAAGTTGCCGGCGAATCCGGCCGGGCGATCCTGAATGTTGCGGTACTGGAAGCCGGAGAAGAAGAAGAGCTTGTCCTTCGCCAGCGGACCGCCGATCTGGCCGGTGGTGTCCCAGTACGATTTGATCTCGCGCGGCGTGAACGTCTTGCGCAGGTCTGCGGACAGGGATGTCGTGTTGTCGGCGAGCCAGTTCTTCCGCTCCATCAGGTACTCGCCGAGACCCGTCCATCTGTTGCTGCCCGCTCGAATGATGCTGTTCGCGGCGACACCGGTGAACTCGCCGTACTCGGCGTTCGCGCCGAGCGCCACGATCTGCACCTGCTCGACCCAGTTGTAGTTGAAGAACGACCACGGTGTGCCACCCTCGGGATCGCTCACGTCGACGCCGTCCATCAGCAGCGCATTGGAGCTTTGCGTCGCACCAAAGGCGACGTTGCTGCTGACGCCCGGCGTCAGGTTGATGATGTCGGGCTGAAAGCGGCCGGTGGGCAGGTTCTGCAGCATCGCGTCGGTCAGGTTCGTGTTCGACGCCGAGCTCTTGATGTCGACGACTGGACTCGTCCCGGTCACCTGGACCGTCTCGCTGACCGACGCGACGGCGAGCGTCAGGTCGATCGTGATCGTCGTGCCGAGCGGCAGGACGATGTTCGATTGTTTGACGGTCTTGAATCCGGCGAGCGTCGCTTCCATCTCGTAGATGCCGGGACGCAGCGCAGGGAAGCGATAGATCCCCTGTGAGTCGGAGACGCTCGTTTGCACGCCGCCGACCTGCGAGGGGCTGGAGACGTTCACCGTCGCGCCAGGCAGGACGGCGCCGGTGCTGTCTTTGACGGTGCCGGTCAGGGCCGCGGTCTGCACGGCCTGAGCGAACAGCGGCCTCGCGAGACCGCCCATCGCACAGGTGAGCGCGAGAACGGGAACCACCCGTTTCCAGTTCATGCCTCATCCTCCTTGGCGGGCGAGTATACACTTCGGCATAGATCGTCCCGCAAAGGAAACGCGTGAGCTCGCACGGTTCTTTCAGTTGCACCACGATTCTGGTCGTCGTCACGACAATGACGGCATGTCGCGCGGCCGATCGACCGCGGCTTGATGCGCCGCGCGATCTCATCCTGGTCACGATCGACACGCTGCGGGCCGACCGCGTCGGTGTCGAGGGCGGGCCACACGATGTCACGCCGACGCTCGACGAGTTAGGCCGTCAGGGTGCGGTGTTCCTCGACGCGACGGCGCACGCGCCGCTCACGGTGCCGTCGCACGCGTCGATCCTGACGGGACGTTACCCGACTGTGCACGGCGTCCACGATAACGCAGGCTTCATGCTGTCGGATCGCGTGCCGACTCTGGCCGTGATGCTTCACGATGCCGGGTATCACACGGCAGCGTTCGTGTCGTCGTTCGTCCTGCGTGGATCAACTGGGCTCGCGCGCGGGTTCGAGGCCTACAACGATCGATTCGAGGGCATGGGACGCTCACATGTCACCGTGTCGTCGCTCGAGCGGCGCGCGCCGGAAGTCGCGCGCGAGGCGGCGCGATGGATCGCGTCGGCGCCGCGTCCATTTTTTCTCTGGGTACACTTCTACGATCCGCACGCGCCGTACGATCCGCCGCCGGCCTTCGCGGCGAAATTCTCCGGCCGCCCGTACGACGGAGAGGTGGCGGCGGCCGATTTCGGCGTATCGCTGGTCATCGGCGCGCTTTCGCCCGAACGCCGACGCGAGACCGTCATCGTCGCGACCGGCGACCACGGGGAGTCGCTGGGCGAGCACGGCGAATCGGAGCACGGCATCCTTTTATATGACGCGACGCTGCACGTGCCGCTGATCATCCAGGGTCCAGGAGTACAGTCTGGGCTCACCGTTCGCGAACAGGTCCGGCACGTCGACATCGTGCCAACAGTATTGGACCTGCTGAACGTCAGGACGCGCGAATCGTTCGATGGATTGAGCCTGCTGCCTGTAATGGGGCGAGTAAGCTCGCCCCCTACAAAGACGAAGGTGGCGACACGCGTCGGTGCCGGTAGAGGGGCGCAGCTTGCTCCGCCCCTCCAATCGCCGTCGTACGCTGAGAGTCGGTTCGGCGAACTGCATTTCGGATGGGCGGCGATTCGAAGCGTCCGCGACGGGGCATGGAAGTACATCGACGCGCCGGATCCTGAGCTCTACGACCTCGAGAGCGACCGCGCGGAGCTGGAGAATCGGAAAGCGCTGCGCGAAGCGACGGCGACGGGGCTCGCTCGCGCGCTCGCACTGATGGCGTCGCGAGGCGAGAGCGCGACGGCTGCGCCGTCCACGGTGGACGCCCAGACAGCCGAGCGGCTGCGGAGCCTCGGATATGTCGGCGGTGCCATGACCCTTGGCGCGCGCGCCGGCGGCGATCCGAAACAGGAAATCGGAAGCTACGACGCGTACGTGAAGGCGTTCAACTCGTCGCTCTCTCTGCTCGAAACCGGCCGTGCGCGCGAGGCCGAAACGAAGTTCCGCGCTTTGACGCGATCGTTCCCGCGCGCGTTCGAGGCCCATCAGTACGTTGGACGCGCGCTGGCCGCACGCGGCGCCTACGACGAGGCGGTTGTCGAACTCGATCTGGCGATCGCGCTGGCGCCGCGCGAACCGACGTTGTACTTCGACGCCGCGAAGACACTTGCTTCAGCGGGCCGCTTCGATGCGGCGTTCGATCGCGTCGCCGCCGGCCTGCGCCTCGAGCCTGCGTCGTTCGACGGCTGGATGACGCGTGGGCTCGTCTCGCGCGCGGCAGGGCAGCAGAATGCGGCAGAGCAGGCGTACCGAGAGGCCCTCAAGATCAATCCGGAGATCGGCTTCGCGCATCTCGAGCTGGGACGCCTGGCAGAGACGCGTGGTCATCGTGAAGAAGCCCGCAACGAGTATCGTCTCGCGCTCGATCTGGATTCGACGTTGACCGACGCGCGAGCCGCGATGGATCGGATCCGGTGAAGTGGAGCGCGACGCCCCGCTCGGCTAAAAGCCTCGCGCTACCGAGGCGTGGCCTCCCGCTGCCGAGGCGTGGCCTCCCGCGGCCGAGGCGTGGCCTCCCGCGGTTGAGGGGCAGCGCGAGCCTTTCAGGCGAGCGAATCTGGCGATCGTGGTCCCTGATCCTCGTCGTCGCCGCCTTCGCCGCGGCGATCGGCTGGTGGCGTTACATGCCGCGCACGGTGACTTCGGTCCGCGGCGAGCCCCTCGGACATTTGCCCTCGGGCGTCCGTCCATCGGACCTCAATCTCCTGCTCGTGACGCTCGACACGACGCGCGCCGACCGCATCCACGCGTACGGCTTCGATGGCATTGCGACGCCGAACCTCGATCGGCTCGCGCGCGAAGGAATCCTCTTCGAGCAGGCGGTCGCGCCGGCGCCGCTCACGCTGCCCGCTCATTCGTCGATCTTCACCGGCAAGTTTCCGCCGGCCCACGGCGTCCGCGACAACGGCGGCTTTTTTCTCGACGACAGCGAGACGACGCTCGCCGAGCGCCTGCGCGATCGCGGGTTCGCGACGGGCGGCTTCGTCGGCGCGTACGTGCTCGATCACAAATGGGGCGTATCGCAGGGATTCGAGACCTACTTCGACGATTTCGACCTGACGAAATACCAGTCGCTGTCGCTCGGCAGCGTCGATCGCCCCGGCGACGAAGTGGCCGACAAAGCGCTTGCGTGGCTGGATCGGATCGGGTCGCGGCGCTTTTTCGGATGGGTCCATTTCTACGACGCGCATTCACCGTACCAGCCGCCGGAGCCGTTCGCGTCGCGCTATGCGGGTCACCCGTACATCGGCGAGATCGCCTTCGTCGATTCGCAGGTGGGCCGCCTGCTCTCGTACCTCGACACGCACGACCTCGCGCGGAACACCGTGGTCGTCGTGATGGGCGATCACGGCGAGAGCCTCGGCGAGCATGGCGAAGGCACGCACGGCTTCTTCGTGTATCAGGCGACCCTGCACGTGCCGCTCCTGATTCGTGCGCCGTTCGATTCGATGGCGGGTCGGCGCGTGACCGACACGGTGCGGAGCATCGACATCCTGCCGACGGCGTTGGACCTGCTCGGCGTCCAGACCGGGGAACAATTCGAGGGCGCGAGCGTCGTGCCGCTCATGACCGGGGCCAGGAAGGAGCTCGGCCTCGGCGCGTATTCCGAAGCGGTTTACCCGCGATTCCATTTCGGATGGAGCGATCTCCGCGCGCTCACCTCCGGGCGCTACAAGTACGTCGCGGCGCCGCGTCCGGAACTGTACGATCTGCAGCAGGATCCAACGGAATCGAAGAACATCTATCCGGAACGGCCCGCGCTCGGCGATCGGATGCAGCAGGAGCTGAGCGCGCTCGAACGCCGGATGTCGGCGGCGGCGCCGGCGGCGAAAACGGACGTTGAAGTCGATCCGGATGCGCGCCAGCGGCTCGCGGCGCTCGGCTACGTCGGCACGTTCGTCGCGGCGGCTTCGAGCGATCGCGCGGGCCTCGCCGACCCGAAGGACAAGATCGAGCTGTTCAACCTGATGACCGCGGCGCGCGAGACCGCGCGCCACGATCGCGAATCGGAGGAAGCGCTGCACGCGCTCGAACGCGTCGTCGCGCAGGATCCGAAGGTCATCGACGCCTGGTTCATGCTTGGAAACGAGTATTACCGGCGGCACGATTACCGGCACGCCATCGCGCAGTACCAACGCGCCCTGGAGCTGAAACCCGACTACGATCTCGTCGTCGTCAACATGGCGAACGCGTACCGCGCGCTCGGGCGCGACGAGGAGGCGATGGTCGGCTACCGCCGCTTCATGGAGCTCGACCCGAAAAACGCGCAGATCCGGTACGAAGCGGCGCAGATCCTGCTCGACAACGGGAAGCTCGACGCCGCCGAAGCGGAGCTGACGCACGCACTCGAACTCGAGCCGAAGCTCGCGGCCGCGCGCAACGCGCTCGCCGTCGTCGCGCTCCAGCGCGGCGACTTCGTCGCGGCCGAACGCGACATCCATCAGGCGATCGCCGACAAACCCGACGTCCGCCTCGCGCACTACAACCTCGCGCTCCTCGCCGAGCAGCGGGGCGACTTTCAGGGCGCCATCGCGGAGTACCGCAGGGAAATCGATCTGCACGCCGGCAGTTACAAGGCGGCGTTCAACCTCGGAAAGTTGTACGAGCGTCTCGGCGATCGCGAGGGTCAGCGCGAGGCGTTTCGAAAGGCGATCGAGCTCAATCCCGGCTTCGCAGAAGGCCATCTGTTCCTGGCGAAGCTGTATCTCGATTTCGAGCAGAACCTCGACGAAGCGATCGCACTCGCGCGCAAAGGGATTGAGCTCGCGCCCGAGTCGGAGTTCGCGCCGCTCGGGCACTACGTGATCGCCGACGTCTACTCGCGTCGGGGCAAGCCGGCTGAAGCGCAACAGGAGGCCGCACGAGGCCGCGCGCTGGAAAGTAGGCATTCCCAAACGCCGGGGCCCCACTCCCGGCGCTGAGCGCCTCGCGCCGTAGCGCTCGCCGTTATCCAGAACAGAGGGTCACCACATCAGAACATCACCACGATGGCAAAGAAACTCAACGAACGATCTGTCTTGCAGATCGCGTCCGAGGCGCTGCCGTTCGCGAAGACCGGAGGCCTGGCGGACGTGCTCGGCGCGCTGCCGCCTGCGCTTGCCCGACTCGGATGGGACGTCACGGTTGTCACGCCGAGATATCGCGGTGTGACGGCCGGATCGCTCGTCGAGCGTTTTCCCGTCACCGTCGGGGGGTTTGCCGCCGACGCCGGTTTCTTCGAAGCGCCGCTTCCCGACGGCGCGCGCGCGATTCTCGTCGACTGTCCGGATCTCTACGATCGCGACGCGTTGTACGGCGTCGACAACGTCGACTACACCGACAACGCGCGGCGATTCGCGTTTCTCGTCCGCGCGGCGCTCGAAGTCGCCGCGCGCCGCGCAGCCGCACCCTCGATCGTGCACGTCCACGACTGGCAGGCCGGCGTCGCGCCTGTTTATCTGCGCACGTTATATGCGGGCCATCCGGTGCTCGGCGGCACGCGGACCGTGTTCACGATCCACAACCTGGCCTACCAGGGACTCTTCGAGCCGGACTGGTTGCCGCGGATCGATCTCGGATGGGATGAATTCACCGTCGACCGGATGGAATACTGGAGCCGCATCAGCTTCTTGAAGGGCGGCATCAACGACGCGACGCTGCTGACGACGGTCAGCCCGCGCTACGCGGAAGAAATCCAGACGCCGCAGCTGGGATTCGGATTCGACGGAATTCTGCGCGCGCGCCGCGCCGATCTCGTCGGCATCCTGAACGGCATCGACACGCACGAATGGGATCCGGCCGGCGATCGATTCATCCCGCGGCCATACTCGGCGGACGATCTATCGGGGAAAGCGGCGGCAAAGGCTGCGGTGCTGGAGCGCTACGGTCTGCCGTCGGACGCCGATGCGCTGAAGCGGCCCCTGGTCGGGATGGTCTCGCGCATGGTCGATCAGAAAGGCTTCGATCTGATCGCCGAGCTCAGCGAGGATCTGCTGCGCCTCGAGGCCTCGTTCGTCGTCCTCGGTACCGGCGACGCGCGGTACCAGGACTTGTGGACGGCGCTCGCGGCTGAGCGGCCCGATCGAATCGGCGCGCGCATCGGATTCGACGAGGCGCTCGCGCATCTCATCGAAGCCGGCGCCGATCTGTTCCTGATGCCGTCGCGCTTCGAACCCTGCGGCCTGAATCAGATGTACAGCATGCGTTACGGAACGATCCCTGTGGTCCATGCGGTCGGCGGTCTAGCCGATACCGTCACGCCGAAGACCGGCTTCGTATTCACCGATTATTCGCCGCCGGCGTTGCTCGGGGCGCTGACGCGCGCGCTCGAGTGCTTCGGCAACCGGCAGCGATGGCTGGCGTTGCAGCGCGCAGGCATGACTCAGGATTTTTCGTGGGACCGTTCGGCGAAGGAGTACGTCAAAATATATGAACGTGCGCTGAAGCGGACGAGGAGAGCTTAATGGCCACAGACAACGTTCAGACGATGGCAGTAGGCAGCGTGCAGACGTTTACCGACGGCAATTTCGACGAGACGGTCCTCAAGGCAGGACACGCGGTGCTAGTCGATTTCTGGGCCGAATGGTGCGGCCCCTGCAAGCGAATCGCCCCGACGATCGACGCGCTGGCGAGCGAATACGCCGGCCGCGTCACGATCGGCAAGATGGATATCGATTCGAACCCCAAGGTGCCCGAGCGCTATCAGGTGCGCGGCATTCCCACGCTGCTGCTGTTCAAGGGCGGTCAGGTCGTCGAATCGGTTATCGGCATCGCACATAAGGACGAGTTGAAGAAAGTGATCGACAAGCATCTCTAATGGCCGCTACGCGTAACGTCGTCGTCATCGGGTCGGGCCCCGCCGGACTGACCGCCGCCCTGTATTCAGCACGCGCCAACCTGAAGCCGCTCGTCATCGAAGGACTCGAGGCGGGCGGCCAGCTGATGCTCACGACGATGGTCGAGAATTATCCCGGTTATCGCGACGGGATCATGGGTCCCGATCTCATGTCCGAGATGCGGGACCAGGCGCAGCGGTTCGGCGCGGAGTTCGTTCACGGCAACGTCGAGAAAGTCGAGTTGTGCGGCGCCTACCCGTTCAGCGTGAAGACGAGCGAGGCGGACCACGCGGCGAAAACGATCATCGTTGCCACGGGCGCGTCGGCGCGCCTTCTCGGGTTGCCTTCGGAGCGGACGCTGATGGGACACGGCGTGTCGACCTGCGCGACGTGCGACGGCTACTTCTTCCGCGGGCAGGAGATTGCGGTCGTCGGCGGCGGCGACTCGGCGATGGAAGAGGCGATCTTTCTCACACGCTTCGCCACCAAAGTGACGCTGGTGCACCGGCGCGACACGCTACGCGCGTCGAAGATCATGCAGGACAAAGCCCGCGCCAACCCGAAGATCGTCTGGATGCTGGACAGCGAGGTCGAGGAAATCCGCGACACCGGCAAAGGCGAGGTGACCGCGATGGTGGTGCGCCACAACAAGACGCAGGCGCGCGCCGACCTGCCGGTCGCCGGCGTGTTCGTCGCGATTGGCCATACGCCGAATACATCGCTCTTCCGCGGGCAGGTCGAGCTCGATCAGAACGGCTACATCCGCACGCACGACGGAGCCAAGACGAGCATCGCCGGGGTGTTTGCGTGCGGCGACGTGCAGGACCACATCTATCGGCAGGCGATCACGGCAGCCGGTTCAGGGTGTATGGCGGCGATCGACGCGGAGCACTTCCTCGACAACATCCCCGAACATCTCGCGACCGTCTAGGAGCGATTAATCGATCCATCCGCCGCCGATCACGCTGTCGCCGTCGTAGAACACGACGGCCTGTCCCGGCGTGATCGCGAGTTGTGGCGTGTCGAAGACGACCTCAGCGCCCGCGTCGCCGAGCGACCTCACGGCCGCGGGCGCGGCCTGATGGCGATGCCGAATCTGCACCGCCGCGCGAACCGGCGCGCACGGCTCCTCCGCGATCCAGTTCACGCCTGATGCGGTCAGCGTCGTCCGCGCCAGCGAGGACTTCGGTCCGACGACGACCCGCCGGTCGGCGGGGCGGAGCTGCAGCACGTACATCGGAATCCCGGGCGACGAGGACAGACCGAGACCCTTGCGCTGTCCGACCGTGAACCGATGAATTCCCTCGTGCGTTCCCACCACGCGTCCGTCTTCGTCGACGATGACGCCGTCGCGCGCGGCGTCGGGAGCGTGCTTCTTCACGAAGCCCGCGTATCGTCCGTCGGGAACGAAGCAGATCTCCTGGCTGTCCGGCTTGTCGGCGACGGGCAGCCGGCGCTCGCGCGCGTAAGCGCGCACGGCGTCCTTCGGTCGATCGCCCACCGGAAAAACGGCGCAACCGAGCTGATCCTGCGTGAGCGAAAACAGGAAGTACGACTGATCCTTTGCCGGATCCGCGCCGCGCTTCAGGAGAAAGCGGCCGGTCGCCGGATCGCGCGCGACCCGCGCGTAATGGCCGGTCGCCACGGCGTCGGCGCCGAAGCCGCGCGCCCGATCGACGAGCGTGGCGAACTTCAGGTCGCTGTTGCAATGCGCGCAGGGCAGCGGCGTGCGTCCCGACGCGTACTCGCTGACGAAGTTCGAGACGACCTGCTCGTCGAACTGCTTCTCGAAGTTGACGATGTAATGCGGGATGTTGATGGCGGCGGCGACGCGCCGCGCATCGTAGAGATCGTCGAGCGTGCAGCAGCTGCCGAACGACGTCTGGCCGTCGGTCTGATCGTACAGCTGCATCGACACGCCGATGACGTCGTGGCCCTGCTCGGCGAGCAGCGCCGCAGCCACCGATGAATCCACGCCGCCGGACATCGCTACGACAATTCGCATCTTGAATAAAGTTCTTCTTCGCGTCTTCGTGGCCGCATTTTCATGCCGAAACGGTTTTGCGCGTGAGGCCGCGAAGTTTCTCCACCAGTCGCGGCAGCACCTCAATCACACGATCGACTTCTTCGTCCGTCGACAACGAGCCGAGGCTGAAGCGGAGCGAATTCTGCGTGCGGTGTGCCGGAAGACCCATGGCGCGCAGGACGTGCGACGGCTCGAGCGTGCCCGATGAGCACGCCGACCCGGTTGATACCGCAATCCCTTCGAGGTCGAGCGCGATCAGGAGGCTCTCGGCTTCGACGCGGTCGAAGCTGATGTTCGTCGTGTTGGGGACGCGCGGCGATCGGACACCGTTGATTGCCGTCCCGCCGACGCCCTGCAGGATGCCGTCTTCGAGGCGATCGCGCAGCCGCGCCAGCCGATCGCTTTCGCTCGTCAGCTTGTTCACAGCAAGGCGGGCCGCGATGCCGAGCCCGACAATCGCCGGCACGTTTTCGGTCCCGGCGCGCCGATTGCGCTCGTGCTTGCCGCCCGTCATCGTCGGCATCATTCGCGTGCCGCGTTTGATCCACAGCGCGCCGGTGCCTTTCGGACCGTTGAACTTGTGCGCCGAGAGCGACAGCAGATCCACGCCGAGCGCACGTACGTCGACGGCAATCTTTCCGAGCGACTGCACCGCGTCGGTGTGCATGAGCGCGCCGTTCGCATGAGCGATCTCGGCGAGCTCCGCAATCGGCTGGACGGTTCCGATCTCGTTGTTCGCGTGCATCACCGAGACGAGCGCCGTCTCCTTCGTCATTGCCTCGCGCAGACGATCGGGCGAGACGATGCCCGACTGTTCGACGGCGAGGAGCGTCGTCTGCCATCCACGGCGCGAGAGCGCCTTGAGCGTGTTCAGCACGGCTTCGTGTTCGATGGCGCTCGCGATGAGATGACGACGGCCGGTCGGTTCGATCGCCTCAGCCGCGCCGCGAATCGCGAAGTTGTCCGACTCGGTCCCGCCGCTCGTGAACACGATCTCCGATGCATCGGCGTTGATGAGCGCGGCGACCGCTGATCGCGCATCGTCGATCGCCGCCTTCGCCTGCTGGCCGAAGTGATGCACGCTTGAGGCGTTTCCGTAAACGTCGTCCATCGCGCGCACGATAGCGTCGCGAACTTCGGTCGCGAGAGGCGTCGTGGCGTTGTAGTCAAAATAGACACGCATCGTGAACCTTTCATTGTACCATTCCCGCTAAATCGCGGTAACAAAAGGACTAGACAAGCTTTCGAACAGTCCCCTATACTGGCCAGAACCTTTCGGTCCGAGAAGACTCGGCAGATCGCCCAACTTTGCAGCGGTCAGGCGGAGGAACGTGACATGTGGAAACGCGATGAAGCGGTGAGACCGGCCAGCGGGCAACCGACGGCGCCGCAGCCGCCTGCGCCGTCGATACCGGGAACCCCCGGTCCTCGGCCAGACGCAAGTCAACATATGGAGAAGGACATCGTGAATATTGGGAAGTCCGTCGTCATCAAGGGCGAGCTGAACGGTAGCGAGGATCTGACCATCGAGGGTCACGTCGAAGGGACGATTCAGCTGCGCGATCACGTGCTGACGATCGGTCCCAACGGCCGCATCAAGGCCCAGGTGTTCGCGAAGTCTGTCATCGTGCTCGGCGAGGTCACGGGCAACGTGACCGCGAGCGACAAGGTCGACATCCGCGACAACGGATCGGTCGATGGCGACATCATCTCGCCACGCGTCGCGATCGCCGAAGGGGCGCACTTCCGCGGCAGCGTCGACATGCAGCGCAAAGCCACGCCCGCACCGAGCCAGCCGAAGACGCCGCAGGCGACCGCGCAACCGCAGGGGCAGTCGTCCACGCAGGGCAGTCAGCAGCCGCAGCCGGTTCGGGCTTGAAATCCCCGACTGTCGTCAGTGGGTCTTCTCGACCGTCTTGGCCCGCGCCGTAGTGAGCCGGAAGAACGGCCCGGTCGTCCCACGACGGCCGCGGCCGAGGATCCGGTTTTCGCGACGAAAGCTCTCCGCAAGTTCCTGTCGAGCCTTACGGCCCACGAATCGCCCGTCTTGCTCGATCTGGGCCCGGTCGTCGGGAGCAACGTCAGCTTTTTTGGCGAGCAGCTCGGCTGCAAGATTTTCGTCGAGGACATCTTTGCCGACATCGATCGCCACGTGCGCGGCGGCAAGCTCGAACAGCTGCCGGCCTTTCTGAAGCAGCGATTCCCGCAGGTCACGAACACCGTCGACGGCATTCTCTGCTGGGATTTGATCGACTATCTCGACAAGGCATCGGCGGCGGAGCTCGCCAACGAGCTGACGCGGGTCCTGCGACCTGACGGGGCGTTGCTCGGCTTCTTCGGCACTGCGCAGGCGCAGGTGCAGAATTACACGAAATACATCATCAGCGACGAGATGACGCTGAAGCATCGCCCGTATCCGTCGGCGCGCGGCCGTCAGGCCACGCTCCTCAATCGCGACATCATCCGGTTGTTCTCCGGCCTGCGCGTCTCGGATTCCTTTCTGCTGCAGAACAATCTGCGAGAGATCCTGTTTCGGAAGCCGGCGTAGCGTCCGCGGTCCGAATCCACGAAATCGCGGTATCGGCGCCTCCACGACGACACCTGTGCGGTCCGAGCGAGCTCTGCGGTTGTTGTTCGTCCGCGCGTTGTTCTTCGCGCCTTCTCGCGATTCGATAAGCTAGGCACATGTCCAGAGCGGTCATCGCATTGTTGACCGATTTCGGCACGCGCGACCATTACGCCGGCACGATGAAAGGCGTCGCGCTCGGCATCTGCCCCGACGTGACGTTCGTCGACATCACGCACGACATTCCGGCGCACGACGTGCTTGCAGGCGCGCTGGAGCTCGCCGCTTCGTATAAATTCTTTCCGCCCGGCACGATCTTCCTCGTCGTCGTCGATCCAGGCGTCGGTTCGTCGCGCAGGGGCATCGCCGCCGACGCGGGGGACCACAAATTCGTCGCGCCCGACAACGGGGTGCTCACCGCGGTCCTCGACGAGCACGCGCCGCGGCGCGTCGTCGAATTGAGCGAGCGGCGCTACGCACGGCCGACAGTGAGCCGCACGTTCGAAGGACGCGATCGCTTCGCGCCGGCGGCCGCGTGGCTGGCCAAAGGGATCGAGCTCGCCGCGCTGGGACGACCCGCGGGCGGGATCCACCGGCTGCAGATTCCCGAGCCGCAGGTCAGCGACGATGCGATTGCCGGTGAAGTATTGAGGATCGATCGATTCGGAAATCTGATCACCAACATCGATCGGAAGACGTTCGACAAACTCGGCGGCGCGGCGCTCGACGTGCGCGTCGGCACGCACGCCGTGTCGAAAATCGTGTCGACCTACGCCGACGCGGCTGCCGGCGAAGTGTGCGCGCTGTTCGGCAGTACCGAGCATCTCGAGATCGCCGCGAATGGCTCGAACGCCGCCGCGGCGCTTCATGTCGAACGCGGCGCACCCGTGCACGTCGCCCGCCGCGCGTGATACGATCCCCGACTTTGGGATTGCTGATTTCAGATTGCTGATTGCCGATTGATTGCAATCAATGAAGCAATGAATGAAGCAATCAGAAATCTGCAATCAGCAATTCCCGAGACTTGACGATGATTGACTTCACCCTGACCGACGAGCAGCGCCTGCTCGAACAATCGGTACGCGAGTGGGCGGCGGGCGAAGTCGCTCCGTTCGTCCGCGAGAACGACCGTACGCATCATTTCGATCGCGACCGCATTCTCGGCGGCATGGCGCGGCTTGGCCTGCTCGGCGTGTCGGTGCCTGCCGAGTACGGCGGCGCCGGCATGGACTACATCTGCCTCGGGCTTGCGAGCGAAGAGCTCGAGTACGTCGACACATCGCTGCGCGTGATCATGTCGGTGCATGCCGGCCTCAACTGTCTCTCGCTGCTGACGTGGGGCACCGAAGCGCAGAAGAAGAAGTACCTCGTGCCTCAGGCGCACGGAACGAAGATCGCCGGCTACGGCCTCACGGAGCCGTCTGCCGGGAGCGACGTGCGCGGCATGCAGTCGACGGCGGTCAGGAGGGGCGATCGCTACGTCCTCAACGGCGAGAAGAGCTGGATCTCGCTCGCCGACGTCGCCGATCATTTTCTGGTCGTCGCGTGGACCGATCCGGAAAAGAAAAGAGAGCGCGATCCGTCCGGCCTCACCGCGTTCATCGTCGAGCGCGCGTTCAAGGGATTCACCAGCGGTCCGATGAAGGAGAAGTGGGGCATCCTCGCGGGCAATACCGGCTGGTTCAAGATGGCCGACGTGGAAGTGCCGGAAGAGAACGTGCTCGGGCGCATCGGCGAGGGGTTCAAGATCGCGATGTTCGCGCTCGATCAGGGGCGCTACACCGTCGCGGCCGGCGCGACGGGACTGATTCGCGCGTGCCGCGACGCGAGCGTGAAGTACGCGCTCGAGCGAAAGACCTTCGGCGTCGAGATCGGGCAGCACCAGCTGGTGAAGGAAATGATCGCGCAGATGGAATCGGACTATCAGTCGGCGCGCCTGTTGTGGATGCGGTCGGGATGGTTGAAGAACCAGGGGCTGCGCAATACGCGTGAGACCGGCCTCGCGAAGTGGTTCGCGACGGTCGCGTCGGAGCGCGCCGCCGCCGACTGCGTGCAGATCCACGGCGCCAATGGGTACTCGGACGAGTACCCGGCCGGACGCTTCTACCGCAATTGCAAGGGCGCGGTCATCTACGAAGGCACGCGCGAGATTCACAAGATCATGCAGGCCGATTACCTCCTCGGCTACCGTGTGGATCGTCCGACGCGCTGCGAGCTGCCTCCTTATGGTGAACGCTTGAAGTCGGAAGTATGAAGTACAAACTTCAAACCGTTCTATGGACTCCGACCTCTCCCTCGAATTCCTCCGCGTCGTCGAACAGGCCGCCATCGCCTGCGCACACACGATGGGCCAGGGCGACCGCCACAAATCGGATCACGTCGCCGTTGAAGCGATGCGGCGCGTCATGGATTCGGTGCCGATCGACGGCACTATCGTGATCGGCGAAGGCGAGCGCGACGAGGCGCCGATGTTGTTCATCGGCGAAAAAGTCGGTCTGGTGCACTCGAAGGACCTCAGCGGACCAAGGCCGGTGCGGTACGCGGAAGTCGACATCGCCGTCGATCCGCTCGAAGGAACGAACCTCTGCGCGACAGGCGCGCCGAATGCGATCGCGGTGCTGGCCGCGTCCGAACGCGGCGGGCTGCTGCACGCGCCCGATTTGTACATGGAGAAGCTCGTCGTCGGCCCGAGCTCGAAGGATTCGGTCAACCTCGATGCGCCGGTGCGCGAGAACCTCGAGGCGATCGCGCGCTCTCTCGGCCGCCGCGTCGAAGACCTCGTCGTCATCGTGCTCGATCGCCCGCGCCACGAAAAGCTGGTCGACGACATCCGCGCGACCGGCGCGCGCATCAGGCTCATCGGCGACGGCGATCTCTCCGCCGGCATCGCGGCGGCTGTGGTCGGTTCCGGCGTTCATGCGGTGATGGGCACCGGCGGCGCGCCGGAAGGGGTGCTCACGGCCGCGGCCATGCGCTGTCTCAACGGCGAAATCTACGCGCGTCTCGTCGTAAGCAAGCCCGAGCACGAGGACCGCTGCCGGGCGATGGGCATCACCGATTTCGGGAAGGTGTACCGCGCCAGCGATCTCGCGCCCGGCAAGAGCATCATCTTCGCCGCGACCGGCGTGACCGACGGCACCCTGATGCGCGGCGTCCGCTTCTTCGGCGACGGCACCCGGACGAGCTCGGTGATCATGCAGAACGATCCACACCGGATCCGCTTCATCGACAGCATTCACGTCGCGACCGCCGGGGACGTCAAAATACGCTTTTGACCAGTCCGAGTGCGTCAGCCTTATAAAACGTTGCGCTCAGCGAACCCAGACGCCTCCACAGCAGCCGGCAACCGCCACGGTGCGCCCGGCACCCGGCGCGCTGCAGCCGGCACGAACGCTTCGCGCGGCGGCTGGCAGCGTAACGTCTACGCCGTCACGGCTGCGAGCTTCATGGGGTACACGGGCTTCACCCTCGTGATGCCGTTTCTTCCGCTCTTCATCGGTCAGCTGGGCGTCACCGATGTCGGCCACGTCGCGATCTGGACTGGCGTCAGCCTCGGTGTGACGCCCGGCCTCACGGCGATCCTCGCGCCGGCATGGGGGAAGCTCGGCGATCGCTACGGACGCAAGCTGATGGTCGAGCGATCGATGGCGAGCTTCGTCGTGCTGATGGCGGCGATGGCGCTGGTGACGCGCGCGTGGCACGTGCTCGCGTTGCGTGCCGTGCAAGGATTGTTCGCGGGCTATGGAGCGCTGTCGGTCGCGATGGCCGCTGAATCGGCGCCCCGCGATCGCATGCCGTCGGCAATCGGCCTGGTGCAGACGGCGCAGCGTCTCGGCCCCGCCGTCGGGCCCGTCATCGGCGGCGTGCTCGCCGGCCTCGTCGGTCTGCGCCGCGCGTTCATCGTTACCGCGCTCTTCTACGCCATCGGTCTCGTCGCGGTGTACGTGATGTACGACGATCACGCCACGCATGCGACGACCGCCGACGCCGCGACCGTCGACGGCGTCCCGAACGCCGCGAACCCGGTTACCTTTCGGGACGTGCTGGCGTTCCAGAACTTCATCCTGATGATGGCGGTGATCTTCGGCCTGCAGTTCGTCGATCGCAGCTTTGGTCCGGTGCTGCCGCTCTGGGTCGAAGCGGTGGGCGTCGGACGCGCGAAGGTCGCGCTGGTGTCGGGCGTGCTGTTTTCGATCATGGCGTGCACCGGCGCGCTCGGCCACCACGTGTGCGGCAAGCTGCTCAGACGGTACTCGACGCGGCTTGTGATCGGCGCCGGTGCGACCGTCGCGGCGTTCGGCACGCTGCTGTTCGGTGCGTCCCGCAGCGTGTGGCTGATGAGCCTCGCGTCGGTGTTGTTCGGCATCGGCATTGGCGCCGCGATGACCGCGTCCTACAGCGCGGCCGGGCGCGTCATCCCGGCTGGTGCGCACGGCACCGGCTTCGGCGTGCTGACGAGCGCGTCGCTCGTCGGCATGGCCATCAGTCCGTTCTTCGCCGGACTCCTCGGCGGCGCGAGCATCCGAGTGGTGTTCTTCGTCGATTTCGCGATCATGGCCGCGGCCGCGATTGCCGTGCACCGCGCGATGGTGGACTCATAATGCGGCGCGTGGCGGTCGATCCGGATGCGCCGCAGCGCGACGCCATCGAAGAAGCCGCAAAATGGATCCTTGCCGGCGGCATCGTGGCCATCCCGACCGACACGTTGTATGGGCTTGCCGTGGATCCGTTTCGGACCGATGCGGTAAAGCGTCTGTTCGACGTGAAGGGACGGCCGGACGACCGCGGCTTGCCGCTGATTGCCGCCGACGTCGCGCAGGTCGAAACGGGGATGATTCCGCTTCCGCCGTTGGCGGTGCGGCTGGCCGAACGCTTCTGGCCGGGGCCGCTGACGATCGTCGTGCCTGCGCCGGCCGCGCTGGCGGCCGGTGTGACCGCCGGCAGCGGCACCGTCGCCGTCCGGGTCCCGGCGCACGATGTCGCGCGAGAGATCTGCCGCCTCGCCGGACGTCCGGTGACGGCGACGAGCGCGAACATCAGCGGACAGCACGCGACGGCGGATCCCGACGAAGTGGAGCGAACGCTGGGCGATCGAATTGATTTGTTGATCGATACGGGGAACACGCCCGGCGGCGCGCCGTCGACGATCGTCGACGCGACGACGACCGAGCCGCGATTGATTCGGGCGGGCGCTATTGCATGGAACGAGATCGAGCGATGCCTGCAGCGCGGGTGACGCGGTCGGAGCGGGCGGCGCTCGTCGGGTTGATTTCCGGCCACGCGAGACGCCTCGAGGCGGAGCGATCGCTCGACGAGCTGGCCGGGCTCGCCGAGGCGGCCGGTGCGGCGGTGGTGCTGCGGCTCATGCAGGAGCGGCCGAAACCGGATCCGTCCACCTTTCTCGGCGCCGGCAAAATCCAGACGCTGGCCGCCTCGGCGGCGGAGCTCGACGTCGACGTCGTCATCTTCGACAACGAGCTGACGCCGGCGCAGCTTCGCCACATCGAGGAAGAGGTGGGCCGCAAGATCGTCGATCGCACGCAATTGATCCTCGACATCTTCGCCCGTCGCGCCCGCACGCGCGAAGGCAAGCTGCAGGTCGAGCTCGCCCAGCTGAAATACCTGCTGCCGAGGCTCGCCGGCTCCGGCGACGCCCTCTCGCGCCTCGGCGGTGGAATCGGCACGCGCGGACCCGGCGAGACGAAACTGGAAACGGATCGCCGCCGCATCCGCACGCGGATCCACGCGATCTCCGACGACATCGAGCACGTGCGCAAGCGCCGCGCGCAGCTGCGCGAACGGCGGCGCAAACAATCGGTGCCGACCGTCGCGCTCGTCGGCTACACGAACGCCGGCAAGACGACGCTGTTCAACGTGCTGACGAGGGCCGACGCGGAAGCGTCCAACGCGCTGTTCGTGACGCTCGACCCGCTGATCCGGCAGGTGCGGTTGCCCGACAGCCGGGAGCTGCTCGTCTCTGACACGGTTGGATTCATCGACCGGCTGCCGCACGCGCTCGTCGCCGCGTTTCGCGCGACGCTGGAGGAAGTCGCCGAGGCCGACCTCGTGCTGCACGTGATCGACGCCTCGGCCGCCGATCGCGATCGGCGAGTTTCGGCGGTTCGCTCCGTTCTCGACGAGGTCGGCGCGTCCGACGTGCCGTTCGTCGAGGTGTACAACAAGTGCGATGCCCTGACGCCGGACGAAACGCGCCGGCTGCAGGAACAGGATCCGTCGGCGCTGTGCATCTCGGCCCTCAGGCGCGACGGCGTTGACGAGCTGGTCGAAACGATCGCATCGCGGCTGGCGCTCGACGTCCGACGCGTGACGATGACGTTCGATCCGGACAAGCCGGCGGACCGCGAACGCATCGCGCGCGTGTACCGGCACGCGCACGTCATCGTGCACGAAGCGCGCGACGGCCAGGTGTCGATCGTCGCCGACGTCCCGCGCCGCCTTCTCGGTCGTCTCGACGCGTCACAGAGGTAGAATTTCGGTGATGTACGGGCGCTGCAGAACGCGGAGATCGATGTTTGCGATCTCTGCAGGCTCTGCGTGTTATCCGATCGTGCTCGCGCTGTTGCTGCTTTCGAGCGCGTGCGCGCGGCCGAAAGCGATCCCGCTGCCGATCGTCACGACCCCGAGGTTCCCCGATTTCATTCAGCCGCGGGTTCCGGACGACTTCACCGGCACGGCGCCCGCGATCAATGCCTCGCGCGGGTGGACGTTTCTCCAGGCCGGCGATCTGAAGAACGCCGAGCACGAGTTCGCGGCGGCGTTGACCGCGCCCGCGTTCTACCCGGCCGAGACGTCGCTCGGCTACCTGGAGCTCGCGAAGAAGGATCCCAGGTCGGCGCTTCCGCATTTCGATCGCGCGCTCGAACGGGAGCCGCGCGACGTCTCTGCGCTCGTCGGCCGCGGCCAGTCACTGCTCGCGATGAACCGCGACAGCGATGCGGTGGCGGCATACGAAGCGGCCGTCGCCGCGGATGCGTCGCTCGCCGACATCCGCCAGCGCGTCGAGGTGCTGAAGTTCCGGCTCGTCGAACAGAGCGTGGCGCGCGCGCGTCAGGCGGCGCGCGCCGGGCGGCTCGATGACGCGACTCAGGCGTATGCGGCGGCCATCGCCGCGTCGCCCGAAAGCCCTTTCTTGTACCGTGAACTTGGGGCCATCGAACGGCGCAAGGGCAACCTCGACGCCGCGCTCGAGCATTACAGGAAAGCGGCCGCGCTCGACGCGCCCGACGCCGAATCGCTCGTGCAAATCGGCGACATCCTCGAGAGCCGCGGCGACTTCGAGGCCGCAGTCAAGGCCTACAGCGATTCGGTTGCGATCGAGCCGAATGCCGCTGTCGAGAAGCGCCTCGATGACACGCGCGAGAAGCTGGCGGTGGCGCGGCTGCCGGCCGAATATCGCGCCATCGATCAGGCGCCGCAGATTACGCGCGCCGATCTCGCCGCGCTCATCGGCGTCCGCCTCTCTCCGCTGCTGCAGGCGGGCCGTTCGCGCGACGGCGTGCTCATCACCGATGTACGGAACAACTGGGCGGCGGCGTGGATCGTGGCCGTGGCCCGCGCCGGCGTCATGGAGCCGTTCGCCAACCACGCCTTCCAGCCGCGCGCGATCGTCCGGCGGACCGATCTCGCGCAGGCGGTCGCGCGGCTGCTCGTGCGGATCGCCGCGAAGTCTCCCGGCCAGAAGCCGGCATGGGACGGCGCCAGGCTGAAGTTCGCGGATCTCTCGCAGGGGCACATCGCATATCCCGCGGCGTCGGCCGCCGTCGCGTCCGGGGTGATGAAGATGGGGGCCGAGAACACGTTTCAGCCGTCGCGTCCGGTGACGGGAGCCGAATCGATCGACGCGATCGACAAGCTTGCGGCGATCGCTCAGCTCGGTGCGCGCGCCGGCCGATGACCGCGCTGACCCCAGCCAACCAGCTCACGCTCCTGCGAATGCTCCTCATCCCGGCATTCGTCATCCTCGTCGTGTACGGTCACCTCGGCTGGGCGCTGACGGTGTTCATGGTGGCCGGGATCACCGACGCGCTCGACGGCCTCATCGCGCGGTGGTCGGGGCAGAAGACGAGCCTCGGCGCGTGGCTCGATCCGATGGCGGACAAGCTGCTGCTCGTCACGACGTTCGTCGTCCTGACGCTGCCAGGTCTGGGGCTGATGAATCGTTTGCCGATCTGGCTGACGGTGCTCATCATCAGCCGCGACGTCGTCATCGTCCTGACAGTAGCGATCGTGAATCTCGCCGTCGGTCCGCGCACCTTCCGGCCGTCGATGTTCGGCAAGACGGCGACGGCGATTTACATTCTGACCGCCGTCGTCGCGATGTTCTTCAATTACCTGCGCTACCATTCAGTCGTCGTCGATCTCTTCATCTGGGCGTCGCTCGCAATCACGTTGATCTCGAGCCTCCATTACATCTGGCACGCGGCGCGGATTATCGACGCGTCCTCTTGAGAGCAGGAATTCGGAGCCCGCAATGAAACACGGACCGCTCGTCGCCGTATTGACGATCGCATGTGTGGCCCGGGCCTTTCATCCCTCGGCATGGTCGGGATGCCCCGAGCTCGTCGAAAGGCAGGCCCGCGGTCGAGACGATCGAGGCGACGCCGCGCACCGGTGAAACGCCGAACAGCCGCGTCGAGTTGAAGACGGTACGGATTGAGAAGAAGTAAAAAGTCGCTCAGCTTGTCGTCGTCGGGACGACGCGCGTGACTCTGACCGCGGCGCCGAGCACGTACTCCACCTGAATGCGGTCGCCGGGTTCGAGGTTGGTGCCGATGACCGCCTCGGGCCCTATACGCGCCACCGTCACCTGTCCGTCCGGATCCTCGATGTCGGTGAAGAACACATCCCACGTCACCTGTCCGTGGATGCTCACCGGCTGAACCTTTTTCAGAATGCCGTCGCGCGTCCCCTTCAGCATGTTTTTCGGTGCGTCGCGCAGTGTAGCGCAGCCCTTCGGGGCTGCCCCTTCAGGGCTGCCATCGTGCAGCCCTCAGAATAGCCGAAGTTCGGCCTCGTCCGCTTCGGTACAGAAATTATGGACGCTGACGCCGAGCAGCCGGATCGGGCGCCGGCCCGCGTCGGTCTTTTCGAGCAGCCGTACCGCCCGAGCCGTCAAGTCGGCTTCATCGCGCGTCGCCGGAGCGGTGTGGCTGCGGGTGATCGTCGTAAAGTCGCTGTAACGAACCTTGATCGTCACGGTCCGCGCGAGCAGATCCTTTCGGGCCAGCCACCGAATCGCGTGCGAGGCCATTTCGGCGATCTCGCGCTGGATCGTTTCGAATTCGACAAGGTCTTCCGGATACGTGTTCTCCGATCCCGACGATTTCACCTCGCGATTCGGCACGACCGGTCGATCGTCGACGCCGCCCGCAAGCTGCCGCAGCCAGTCGGCCAGGCTGCCGACCGTCTCGTGCAGCAGCTGAACGTCGGCCGTCCGCACGTCGACGAGCCGTTCGATGCCGCGCGCGCGCAGCTTTTGCGCCGTCACCGGCCCGACGCCCCACAAGGCGTCGACCGGCAGCTTCTGCAGGAACGGTTCGACGCGATCGGGACTGATGACGGTCAGCCCGTCCGGCTTCTTCCAGCCCGACGCGATCTTCGCGAGGAATTTGTTCGGCGCGACACCCGCGGACGCCGTCAGCTGCGTCTCGTCGCGGATGCGCTGTTTGATCCGCTTCGCGACGGCGGTGCCGAGCGTTTCGCCCCACGCATTTTCGGTGACGTCGAGGTACGCCTCGTCGAGCGACAGCGGCTCGACGAGCGGCGTCACCTCGCGGAAGATCGAGAACACGGCGGTCGACGCCGCTTTGTACCGCGCGAAATCGGGTGGGACGATCATGAGCGACGGGCACAGGCGGACTGCCTTGGCCATCGACATCGCCGAGCGCACGCCGAACGCGCGCGCTTCATAGCTCGCCGCCGCCACGACGCCGCGTTTGTCGGGCTGCCCCCCGACCGCGACCGGCTTACCGCGCAGCGACGCGTCGTCGCGCTGTTCGACGGAGGCGTAGAAGGCATCCATGTCGATGTGGACGATGCGGCGGATCATGAGATTGCTGATTGCAGATTTCAGATTGCTGATTGATTGCTGATTGATTGCTGATTGATTGTTGATTGATTGCCTGATTGATTGTCTGATTGGGGAATCATTGGCGATCGCGAGATTGTACGATATTGTTTCGAGTTCGTCGGTCGAGAGTGCTGCCGACGACGCGACTGGAGAATGTCGCTGGTCATAGCGCGCGGTCGGCAGGGAATCGGCAATCAGCAATCAATCTGAAATCAGCAATCTGAAATCAGCAATCAATCTGAAATCAGCAATCTGAAATCAGCAATTTCGGACAACGCATGCCCCAATTCATCTACACCATGAAAGGTCTCGGGAAGGTCCATCCTCCCGATGCGAAGGTTCTCGAAGACATCTGGCTGTCGTTCTACTTCGGCGCGAAGATCGGTGTCCTCGGGCTCAACGGTGCCGGAAAGAGCTCGCTGCTGAAGATCATGGCGGGCCAGGATCACGAGTTCATCGGCGACGCGTTTCCGGCCGACGGCATCTCGGTCGGGTTCCTGCAGCAGGAGCCGAAGCTCGATCCCGGGAAAAGCGTGCTCGGCAACGTCGAAGAAGGCGTCGCGGAAGTGAAGGCGCTGCTCGAGCAGTACGACGAGGTGAACGCGAAGCTTGGCGAGGATCTGTCGCCGGATGAAATGGAGAAAGTGCTCGAGGAGCAGTCGCGCATTCAGGACAGGATCGACGCGACCAACGCGTGGGATCTCGAGTCGCGGCTCGAGCTCGCGATGGACGCGCTGCGACTGCCGCCGGCCGACGCCGACGTTACGACGTTGTCGGGCGGCGAGCGGCGCCGCGTAGCGTTGTGCCGCCTGCTCCTCCAGTCGCCGGACCTGCTGCTGCTCGACGAGCCGACCAACCACCTCGACGCCGAATCGGTCGCGTGGCTCGAGCGCTTCCTGAAGGACTATCCCGGAACGGTCGTCGCCGTGACGCACGATCGCTACTTTCTCGACAACGTCGCCGGCTGGATTCTCGAGCTCGATCGCGGGCACGGCATCCCGTGGGAAGGCAACTACTCGTCGTGGCTCGAACAGAAACAGAACCGGCTCGCGCAGGAAGAGAAGGCCGAGACGCGGCGGCAGAAGACGCTCGAGCGCGAGCTCGAATGGATCCGGATGTCGCCGCGCGCGCGCCAGGCGAAGGGCAAGGCGCGCCTGAGTGCCTACGAGGACCTGCTCAGGCAGGAGACGGCCCAGAAGATCGAGAGCGCTGAAATCTACATCGCACCCGGTCCGCGGCTCGGCGACGTGGTCGTCGAAGCGCGTCATCTGAAGAAGGGCTACGGCGACAAGCTGCTCATCGAGGATCTCGACTTCACGCTGCCGCGCGGCGGCATCGTCGGTGTCATCGGCCCGAACGGCGCGGGAAAGACGACGCTGTTCCGAATGATCACCGGTCAGGAAAAACCGGATTCAGGTACTCTGAAGATCGGCGAGACGGTGCAGATCGGGTATGTCGATCAGAGCCGCGATGCGCTCGACGGCAACAAGACCGTGTGGGAGGAGATCTCCGGCGGCCACGACGAGGTCGAGCTGGGAAAACGAAAAATCGCGTCGCGCGCCTACGTCTCCTGGTTCAATTTCAAGGGTGCGGCGCAGCAGCGCCGCGTCGGCACGCTGTCGGGCGGCGAGCGCAACCGCGTCCATCTCGCCAAACTGCTCAAGAAGGGCAGCAACCTGCTGCTGCTCGACGAGCCGACCAACGATCTCGACGTGGACACGCTGCGCGCGCTCGAGGAGGCGCTCCTCAACTTTGCGGGCTGCGCCGTCGTCATCAGCCACGACCGCTGGTTCCTCGATCGCATCGCGACCCACATGCTCGCCTTCGAAGGCGACAGCCAGGTCGAATGGTTCGAGGGCAACTATCAGGATTACGAAGCCGATCGCAGACGCCGCCTCGGCGCCGAAGCCGATCAGCCGCACCGGATAAAATATCGAAGACTCACGCGCTAGTCGTGGCCGAGGCTTTGGACGCGCCCCGTCGTAGCGCGAGCCTTTCAGGCGAGCGTCAGATATGTGCAGAAATATCAAAACTCTTTTCAATTTCGATCCTCCCGCCACTGACGAGGAGATCCGCGCCGCTTCGCTGCAGTTCGTCCGGAAGCTCAGTGGGTTCAACGCGCCGTCGAAGGCGAACGAGGCGGCGTTCAACCGCGCGATCGACGACGTGGCGAAGATCGCCAGGCGATTGATCGATTCGCTGACCACGACGACATCGCCGAGGAACCGCGAAGAGATGGCGGCGCAGGCGCGCGCGCGCGCGGTGGAGCGCTTTGGTGCCCGCTGATGTTGGCACTTTGTCACTCCAGGGTCAGACCAAGGTCGCCGGAATCGGGTTCCACCTGACGGCCGCCGCGCCATCGCCGCAAACGCGCGGGGACCACCTTCGATTCACTTTGCGGCGCCGCTGACGCCCGGTATACTCTTCCCGCCGCAAGATCATTGCAAGATTGAGGATGGATCGATGTATCGCTGCGTTCGCGCGCTGCTGACGATCATCGCCGTCAGCGGAATCAGCGCGCCGGTTCTCGCGCAGCCGGCGCAGGGAGTGGTCGTCGATCAGACGGGTCTGCCGCTTCCCGGCGCGACCGTTCAATTGCGCGATGGCGACGTCATCGTCGCCACGATGGCCACCCATCCCGACGGCACCTTCTCCTTCGAAGCGGCGCTCGGCGGCACGATCGTCGTGACGCTCGATGGCTTTCGGACGGTGACGGTTTCACGCGCCGACGCGGCGCGCATCGTTCTGGCGCTCGCCGGCGCGACCGAAACGACGACCGTCGTCGCCAGCGCCGAACCGGCGACCGTCGCCGCTCCTACGAACGCAACGCTCGGCAGCTCGATCACCGCCGACACGGTGGCGCGGCTGCCGTCATCGCACCTGAAGGCGCGGGAGTCGCTGCCGCTGCTGCCGTCGGTCGTTCGCGGACCCGACGGCCTGCTTCAAGTGGGCGGCGCGCGCGCGTCCGACACGCCGCTCCTCATCGATGGCTTCAACGTCACCAATCCCGCGACGGGCATCTCGTCGATCAACCTGCCCTTCGAGGCCGTGCAGGCTGTCGACGTGCTCCGCGATCCGATGGGCGCCACGTACGGCGATCTCGTCGGCGGCGTCGTGCAGATCCGCACCATTTCGGGCGGCGATCGGTTCAAGTTCGGCGTGCAGGGCGTCGTGCCGCGCCCGCGGTTCACGATGCCGGGCTTCGGCCGCATCGAAGGAATCTTTCCGCGCATCTACGGAGGCGGCGCACGACTTGCCGGCCGGCTGCGCTATTTCGCAGCCGCTGAGCACGACTACGAGCGAATTCCGGTGCCGGAGGTGACCACCCGCACGGGACCGGACGTCGTCGAGAAGAGCTCTGTGGCGTTCTGGCGCGTCGATCTGCAGGCGACGCCGCGGGACAGCGCCAGCGTCGAGGGATTCCTGTTCCCGAGCGCCACGCGATCGAAGGGACTCAGCCCGCGACGCGATCAGAGCGCGACGGCCGACTTCGCGTCGCACGACGCCTTCGCCGGATTCACGAACCATCTCGTGATTGCCGACACGAGCGTGCTCACGCTGCAGCTCTCCGCGCTCAGGCACGACACCTCGTCGATTCCGAACGGCGCCGGCGTGTCGCATCTCACGCCGTCGGGGTGGCATGACAACTGGTTCGCGACCGTGACGCGCAAATCGGCGCGCTACGCCGTGAAGGCGGTGTGGGAGCGTACGGCGATTCTCGGCAGGACATCGCACGACGTCACGGTTGCCGGCGAAATCGCGGCGCGCCGCCTCACCGGAACGGTGGAAGAGACGCCGATCCTGGTTTCGAACGCGGCGGGCCGACTCGTCCGGCGGGTGGAGTTCGACCCGCGCACGTTGATCGGCGCGCGCGATATGCCCGTCGGCGCGGCGGCGCGCGACGTGTGGCAGGCATCAGGGCGGCTGACGATCGACGCAGGCGCGCGCATCGACGGCGGCAGCGGCCACGCCGGCGCCGCACCGTCGTTCCGCGCGGGCGCGAGGTACGCGCTCGACGAGCGCGGCGCGACGGTCGTCAAGGGCGGATACGGTACGTTCGTCGCGCACCTGCCGCTCGCCGTCGAAGCGTACGCCGGCTATCCCAGGCGCATCGAGCACGACATCGATTCCGAGTCCGACGAGATCGAGCGGACGCTCGTCTACGATCCCAGCGTTCAGCAGCTACAGCTGCCGCGCGCCCTGACGGCGACGGCGTCGCTCGAACGTCAGCTGACGTCGAGCCTCGACGTACAGGTTGGCGTCACCGATCGTCGGACGACGAGGATCGCGACGCTGCGGGTGAGGGCGGAAGGCGGGGCGCTTCCGGTCCGCAGCGACGGCGCAACCGATTACCGCGAGCTCGCGGTGTCGGTTCGTCAGCGCTGGAAGCACGATCAGCAGCTGTTCGTCAGCTACGTCCGGTCGTCGGGCCGCGGCGAGTTCAACGATTTCGCGACGCTGTTCCAGTCGCTCGCGGTGCCGCTGCTGCAGCGCGCCGGGATGACGCGGCTCCCGACCGACGCCCGCGATCGCATCGTCGCCTGGGGAACGGTCGATCTGCCCGCACGCGTCGTCGTGTCGCCGGTCGTGGAATGGCGCTCGGGATTCCCGTACACCGTCGTCGATCAGCGATACGTCGCGGTCGAAACCAACCTGCGCTCGTTTCCGGCGTTTATGGCCACCGATCTGGTGGTCTACAAGACGTTCACCGTGCGCAAGCGATCGGCGGACCTCGGCATTCAGCTGTTCAACGCGACGAATCACTTCAACCCGCGCGACGTGTACGCCGTCGTGGGCGCGCCTCAGTGGGGCCGATTCGCGAACAGCGTCGGCCCGATCCTGCGCGGCTTCATGATGCTCAAGTGGAAGTGAAACGCACGACTACGACGGCGACACTTTCGTCCGGAAATACTCGATCGTTTTCACCAGACCTTCTTCCAGCTCCACCCTCGGCTGCCAGTTCAACAGCGTCCGCGCGCGCGTGATGTCCGGCTTGCGCTGCTTCGGGTCGTCAGTCGGCAGCGGCTTGTAGACGATCCGGCTCTTCGATCGCGTCATGCGGATGATGGTCTCCGCGATCTCCTTGATCGTCATCTCGCGCGGATTTCCGATGTTGACCGGATCGTTCTCGTTCGACAGCATCAGCTGGACGATGCCGTCGACGAGATCGGCGATGTAGGTGAAGCTGCGGGTCTGCGTTCCGTCGCCGAACACCGTGACGTCTTCGTTGCGAAGCGCCTGCGACATGAAGGCCGGCACGGCGCGGCCGTCGTTGACGCGCATCCGCGGGCCGTACGTGTTGAAGATGCGGACGATCTTCGTATCCACTCCGTGGTAGCGGTGGTACGCCATCGTCATGGCTTCGGCGAAGCGTTTGGCTTCGTCGTACACGCCGCGCGGTCCGACCGGGTTCACGTTGCCCCAGTAGGTCTCTTTCTGCGGGTGCTCGAGCGGATCGCCGTACACCTCGGAGGTCGACGCCAGCACGAACCGCGCGCCCTTCGCTTTAGCGAGGCCGAGCGCCTTGTGTGTGCCGAGCGCGCCGACCTTCAGCGTCGGTATCGGCAGCTCGAGATAGTCGATCGGGCTCGCCGGACTCGCCCAATGCAGTACGAAGTCGACCGGACCGTCGATGTAGATATAGTTGGTGACGTCGTGCTTGATGAACAGGAAGTCGCGGTTCTGCAGGTGGGAGATGTTCGCCGTATCGCCGGTGAGGAGATTGTCGATGCCGATGACCGAGTAGCCGCGATCGAGAAGAGCTTCGGCGAGGTGCGAGCCGATGAAACCGGCTGCTCCGGTGATGACGACGCGCTGTTTCATGGCTGATTAGCGGCGAGCCGACAGCCGCCAGCCGACAGGCGCCAGCTGAGAGCCGATAGCTGACAGCCGAGAGCTATCAGCCGAGAGCTATCAGTAGGCATGCTTGTGAAAGAAGCCGCGCAGGAGGGTCAGCCACATGATCTTGAGATCGAGGCGCACCGACCAGTTCTCGATGTAATAGAGGTCGTATTCGATGCGCTTCTCGATCGAGGTGTTGCCGCGCCATCCGTTCACCTGCGCCCAACCCGTCAGGCCGGCCTTCACCTTGTGGCGCAGCATGTACTGCGGGATGCGATGCTTGAACTGCTCGACGAAGTGAGGACGCTCGGGCCGCGGCCCGACGATCGACATGTCGCCGCGCAGCACGTTCCAGAGCTGCGGCAGCTCGTCGAGATTCGACCTGCGGAGGAACTTTCCGAGCACCGTCACGCGCGGATCGTTCTCGCGCGCCCACACCGGCCCCGTGTCTCTCTCGGCCTCGTGGTGCATCGAGCGGAACTTCACGATGTTGATCGTCTTGCCGTCGAGCCCCATGCGCTCCTGGCGGTAGAACACCGGACCGCGCGACGTCGCCTTCACCAGCAGCGCGATGGAGCCGATCGGAATCGACAGCAGCGCGAGCGCGCCGCTCGAGATGACCACGTCGATTCCGCGCTTCACGATTGTATTGAAGCCCTGCAGCGGAACGTCGTTGATGTTGATGACCGGGACGCCGTCGAGATCCTCGAGCCGCGCCCGGAGCGCGATGACCTGCAGCAGATCGGGCACCACCTTCACGTCGACGCACTCCCGGCTCGTCGTTTCGATCAGCTCGAGCATCTGCACGTGCTGTTCGGGCGGCAGCGCGACGTAAAGGTGATCGATTCCCTCGCGCGACGAGATCTCGGCCGCCTCGCGGATCGTGCCGAGCAGCGGCAGTCCGCGGTAGCCGAGATGATCGCCCGCCGCCCTGTCGTCGACGAAGCCGACGATCTGATACCCGAGCTCGCGATGCTCCAGAATCTTGTCGGCGACCAGACGCCCGAGCTCGCCGGCGCCCGCGATGAGAATGCGCTTGAGGCCGATGCCGGCGCGCCAGCGTCGCTCCAGAACTTCTCGGACGAGCTCGCGCGAGGCATAGGCGAGCGCCACGTTGAGGACGAGGAAGATCGCCCAGACGGCCTGCGAGACCTCGAACGCGCCGCGGCTCTTCGTCTCGGGGCTCGCGAAATAGGTCTGGACGTACAACGTCGCGACGATGCCGAACACGACGGCGAGAATGCTGCCGACGAAGACGGCGAAGAAATCGTCGACGCGCGATCGGCCGCGCCGCAGCCGATAGAGGCCCTGCAGCTGAAAGCCGAGCGGTACGAGCGTCGCGACGAACGGAAGGTCCTGGATGTACTGCTGCAGCGGCGGAACGCCGCGCGTAATTGGGATGAGCGCGGTGACGATCGGAGTATGAAATCTCAGCGCGTAGGCGATGATGAACGCCGTCACCCCGAGCAGCGCGTCCGAGATGACGTGGAACGCGACGAGCAACCGATTATGTCTATTGACCATCGCGAATCAAAGCTTCCATCTCGTCTCCAAACCGCTTGCGGCTGAACCGCTCGGCATGCTGCCGAATCACTGATCGATCGAATCGTGCCGCGATGGCGCGATCGATCGCGTCGGCGAATGCTTCCGGTGTTGCCCCGTCGACGAGGACGCCCGTCGTGTTCGGAACGACGGTTTCGAGCGCGCCGCCCCGCGCGACCGCGACGACCGGCCGCCCGCAGGCCTGCGCTTCGAGCGGCACGATGCCGAAGTCTTCCTCGCCCGGCAGCAGCGTGACCGCCGCCGCGCGGTACAGTTCGCGAATCTCCTCGTTCGACCGCCGGCCGAGAAATCTCACGTCCGCTCCTGCCGACGCCTCGAGCCGCGCGCGTTCCGGTCCCTCGCCGACGATCGTCAGCGGAACGCGCGCGATGCGGCACGCGTCGAGCGCGAGGTCGACGCGCTTGTACGGCACGAGCGCGGAAACGACGATCGCGAAGGGGACTCCGGGAGAGGCGGCGTCGGGCTGGAAAAAGTCGGTGTCGACGGGCGGATAGACCACAGTCGCCTCGCGATTATAGTATCGGGCGATCCTGCCGGCAACATAATGAGAGATAGCGACATAGCGGTCCGCGCGGTCGGCCGTGTCACGGTCCCACCGCGCGAGCCGCGCCATCACGCGCCGCATGACGGCGCTCGCCGGCCGCCCGAGCCGTGCCGGCCCGAAGTACGCGTCGAACTGATCCCACGCGTAGCGCATCGGCGTCAGGCAGTAGCACACGTGCGGCACGGCGCCCGGATGGACGATCGATTTCGCGCAGCAGTGGCTCACGCTGAAGACGAGGTCGAAGCGATCGAAGTTGAATTGCTCGATTGCCGTCGGGAAGAGCGGCAGGTAATGGCGGTACAGCGTCTTGACGAACGGAAGCCGCTGGACGAACGACGTGTGCGGCGCCAGCCGCTCGATGGTCGGCGACACCGACCCGGGAACGTGCACGAGCGTGAACAGCTCCGCGTCGGGAAAGCGCTCGCACAAGACTTCGAGCGCCTTCTCGCCGCCGCGCATCCCCGTCAGCCAATCATGTACGAAGGCGATTTTAGTTGCCGTTGTTGACCTCGCCGTAGATCTCGCGCACGCGGCGGACCGATGTTTCCCATGAGAACTGCCTCGCGCGGGCCAGCCCTTTCGTCCGCAGCTCGCGCCTGAGACGCTCGTCGGTCAGCACTCGCTGCATCCCGTCGGCGATCGCCTGCGGATCGTAAGGATCGACGAGCATTGCCGCGTCGCCGACGACTTCCGGCAGCGACGAGAGATTCGAGGTGACGACGGGAGTACCGCTGGCCATCGCCTCGAGCGGCGGAAGGCCGAAGCCCTCGTAGAGCGATGGAAAGACGAATACCGCGGCGAGGCGGTACATGACCGCGAGCGTTTCCTCCGGCAGGTATCCGAGGAACCTCACGTACTTGTGCAGCTGATGGTGGTGGACCGCTCGACGCAGCGCCGCGTACTTCGAGATCTCGTCGCCGATGAGCACGAGCTTGAGATGATCGAGACCGCGCTTGCGGACGGCGTTGAACGCCTGGATCAGCCGTTCGAGGTTCTTGTGCGGCTTCACGTTGCCGGCGTAGAGCACGAACTCGTCGCCGAGCTGGTAGCGCTCGCGGACCCGCACAACGTCCTCTTCGCGCGGCTCGACGCCGAAGCGATCGTCGAACGCGTTGTAAATGACGTCGATCTTGTCGGGCTCGGTGTCGACGAAGCGCAGGATGTCGCGCTTCGAGCTCTCCGAAACGGTGAGCACGCGCGTTGCGCGCCTTGCCGCGAGCCGGATCGACGTCCGCGCGTACGCCAGCGCCACGCGATTCGGCAGGTACTGCGGAAACATCAGGTGGATGCAGTCGTGGATCGTGACGACCGAGCGGCAGTGCACGAGCGGCGGCAGCACGTAATGCGGCGCATGAAACAGCGTGACCCCTTCGCGCCGGAGCGCGATCGGAATCTTCAACTGCTCGGCGACCGAATAATTGCCCGACGTCTCGGTGACGACGCGAAAGTTCTCGCCGAGCGACGAGAGCGTCTCACGATCTTCGGGGCGGCAGAGGACCACGAACTCCGTCTGCCGGTCGAGGCGCGCCAGCTGCCGCAGCAGGTTCCGGATGTAGGTGCCGATGCCGAAGTCGTGCAGCTTGCGGGCGTCGATGCCGATCCGCACGCTCGGCATGATATCAAGGCAGGAAGGGTTAGCGATCCCACCCGGCGTAGTCGAGTCGATAGCGGCGCCGCGCGTCGCGGCGGGTGCCCGGATAGACGCCTTCTTGCCGCGCCCGCTCGTCGAGCGCGAGCAGCTGATCGCGGATGTCGAACGCCATACGGCGCACCTCGCTGTACCACGGACCGCAGGTCGGCGCCACGGCACCTTGCATGGTGCGCGGATCGAACAACGCAAACCACTCGTGATCGAATCCGGCGCTCACCTTGCCCTCGTAACAGGCCGCCCGGAAGCGTCGCCAGTAGTCGTCGAGATTCTGCGCCGTCTGTCCGATCTGCGCCATCCGCTGATCGAAGGCTTTCTCCGCCATGGCGCGGCGCTCGTCGGTCGCCGACGCGACGGCGGGCGCGAGCGGCTTGTACTGCGACGGCGTGCTGCTTGCCGCCGCTGCCGGCGCCGGTCGTCCCTCGAGCACGGCGCGCGCATGGTCGATCGCAATGGCGAACGACAACCCGTCGCGACCCTGGTACCCGGACTTGATGATGCCGATTGCGGCACCGTTGCGATCGAGGAGCGGGCCACCGCTGTTGCCGGGATTGATCGCGGCGTCGGTCTGCACGAGCGTCGAGCCGTCGACGTCGCGAAGGCCGCTGACGATCCCGCGGCTGACCGTGTTCTGCAGGAAACCGAGCGGCGTCCCGATGGCGATCACTTCCTGTCCGACGCGCGCGCCGGCCGCCGATCCCATGGGGATGGTCGTCTGATCTCCACGCGGCGCGTCGACTTTCAGTACCGCGATGTCGTACGCCGCCGACGTCGACTCCACGCGAGCGTTCGTCGTCGACCCGTCCGCGCGTCGAATCGTGACGCCGGCGTTGGATCCGACGACGTGAACGTTCGTGAGGATCGTGTCGGCCGCCACGAAAAATCCGCTGCCGCGCCCGCTCGTGGTCTGCACCGTCACCACCGCCGGCATGAGCCGGCTCACCAGGTCTTCGAGCTGGATGGGTCCCTGGTCCTTGGTCGTTGGTGCCTGGTCCGTCCTTGGTCCCCGGTCCGTCCCTGGTCCCTGGTCCGTCCGTGATCCCTCGTCCGTCCGTGATCCCTCGTCTGCCGGTACCGGGTCGATTGACGTCGGCGGCGCTTCATCGATCAAGGCCGCGGGGGCTGGTGACGCCGCCGGGCGTGCGGCGGACAGGTTTGCACGCGCCGGTGATGCAGGCTGCTCGCGGTTCAGCCAGTGGAACACGCCGGCAACCGCGCCAATCGTGACGACCGCCGCGACGCCCGTCGTCAGGGCGCCGCTGGCCCTCGAAGATGCGGCGGCGGACGCCGCGGCAGCCGGTGGCGCCTGAGAAGCGTCGGCAGCGCCGTCGTATTCGGCGCCGCAGCGGCAGGTGGTCACCTTTCGCGGGATGCGGCGGCCACACCCCGGGCACACCCAGCTGAAATCGGTCATCGTTTGTACTTCGGTCGATGAGGAGGATGGCTATATGGGACGCTCGGCTAAAGCCTTCGCGCTACTGTGAGCCGACCGGACGCCATACGTGCGTGAATTCGCGATCGCCAGGCAGTAGCGCGAGCCTTTCAGGCGAGCGAATAGCGTCGAGCCTTTCAGGCGAGCGGCCCGTTACCCACGCTGTAAACGCAAATACAGCTTGAGCAGCGGGACCCAGGACGGGTGGTGCTTTTCGTAGAAGGCGATGCGGCTGCGGCGGTACGCGTGATCGGTCTGCGCCTGAGCGCTGCTGGCCGACCGGCCTCGGAAATGAACAACTTCGATCGCCGGCTCGAACAGGATCCGGCGTCCGCGCGCGCGGATGGCGGCGCAGAAGTCGACGTCCTCCGTGTACATGAAAAAACGTTCATCGAGCAGCCCGACGGCCTCGGCATCTTCGCGCCGGACGAGGAGGCAGGCGCCGCTGACCCAATCGGGATAATGGCGCCGTCGCGTCAATTGCTGGACGGCATCGCTTCGCGCCAGCCGTTTCTGCCGCAACTCGTTGAGCGGAGTGATCATCTTTCCAAACGACAGCTCGGGTCGGCCGTTCGCATCGACGAGCCGCGGGCCGATGACGGCCACGTCCGCGTGCGCGTCGAGCGCCGCCGTCAATCGATCGATCGCGCCCGCCGGCACCGCAGTGTCGCTGTTCAGCAGGAGAAGAAGTTCTCCGCGGCTCGCGCGGATGCCGACGTTGTTCGCGGCCGCGAACCCGATGTTCGTCGCGTTTTCGATCACACGGACGCCTGTCCAGCGCCGCGCCGCGTCAGCGCTGCCGTCGGTCGAGTGGTTGTCTACGACGATCGTTTCGTGCGCGAGCGCCGGCGACGCCGCGTGAAGCGACTCGAGGCAGCGCTCGAGATCGGTGCGCGCGTTATACGACACGATGATGATGGAGAGCATTCCGTTCGATGACCGACAGAGTTTTCGTGGCAGCTCTGGACCAGTTGTATCTTTCCAGCACGCCGGATCCAGCGTCGAGGATTCGTGCGCGCGTGACCTCATCGAACAGCAGCAGTTCCAGCGCGCGCGTCGTGCGCGGCAGGTCGCCGAGTGGCACGTAGAGCGCGGCGTCGCCGCAGCCTTCGCGGGCGACGGCGGTGTCGAGCAGAAGCGGCGGCACGCCGGCGGCCAGCGCTTCGAGCGGCGTCAGCCCGAGTCCTTCGTACTCCGACAGGAACGCGAACGCTCGTGCGTGTGCGTACAGTTCCCGGAGCTGATCATCGCTGACGTACTCGTGCCACCGAACCTGAGCCAGCAGACCCTCGGCCGCGATCGTCACGCGCAGATCCTGCCGTGGATACGTGCGGTTGTCTCCGACGATGTCGAGCGACGCATCTGAATGGGCCCGCGCGACGGGGGCGAAGGCCCGAATCAGATCCGGAACGTGGCGCCGATTGAAGACCGATCCGACGAACAACACTCGAGGTCCGGGGACTCTAGATGTGGCACAGGCCCTGGACCCGATTCCAGGCGGAATGACGAAGATTCGTTCCTCCGCGACGTCGAGGCGCTCCATCAGTTCTCGCTTCGAGAATTCAGAAATCGTGATGATGGCGCTCGCACGCGAAGCCGATTGGCGGGTCAGCCAGCGTCGCCTCATCCCCTCGCGGACGCCGAACCATTCGGGGTGCGCAGCGAACGAGAGATCGTGGATGGCGACGACCGTCGGCACACGCAGGCGAAGCGGGGCCGTGTACCCGGGCGCGAACCACACATCGAGGTGATCGTCCGCTGCGACGGCCGGCATCCGGACCTGTTCCCACCACGTTCCCGGCGAGCCGGCGACGACGCGGGTCGCGAAGCGGCGCGCGTCGAGGTTCAGCGGGACGGCTTCGGGTGCGTAAAGTACGAACTCGTGGCGGCGTGCGCGATCGTCGATTGACCATTGTCTCAGCAGGCCGGCGAGATACCGTCCGACGCCCGTCGAGTGGCCGCACAGCTCGCGTGCGTCTACGCCGATGCGCATCGGCGATTCTCGATGGCCTTCATGTACGCGGTGTACACTCCGCGGGCCGTCCGATCCCACCGGAACTCTCGCGATCTCGCGAGGCCCCGGCTGATGCAGGCGGCGGCAAAGGCATCGTCGTTCAGCATCTGTACGATCGCGTCGGCGATCCGATCGGGCCGGTTCGGATCGACGAGCAGCCCCGCATCTCCGAGCACTTCCGGCAGCGCTCCGCGATCGGCCGCGACGACAGGCACGCCCGCGGTCATCGCTTCGAGCACCGGCATGCCGAAACCTTCTTCGAGCGATGGCTGCACCAGAAGGCGCGCGCCTTCGTACAGCTCGCGGCGGTTCTCCGGGTGCACGTATCCGACATGGCGGACCCGGCCCTGCAGCGGCGGCCGTTCGAGCCGCGCGAGCCACGATCGCGATTCTTCGGTGGCTTTCCCGGCAAGGACGAGATCGGGCACGCTCGCCTGAAAAACCCGCGCTACGGGACCGTCGGTCGGCTCGAACCCTCGCGCGACGAGACGCTCCCACGCATCCAACAGTCCGCCAACGTTCTTGCGCGGCTCCAGGGTGCCGAGAAACAGAACGTATCCGGTGCTCGGCGCTTTCGATCGCGGCGCCCAGTCCGGCGCGCCGGGGAGGCAGACAGAGATTCGCGAGCGCGGAACGCCGAGCTTCTCGACGATCTCGCGCGCCGTGAACTCCGAAACCGTCACGATCGCGTCGGCGCGTCGCGCGTGATCGCGCGCGAGCGACGGGTAATCGCGCCGCACTTCTGCCCGCGTCCCTTCGGGGTGTGCGAGGAAATTCAAATCGTGAATCGTCACGACCCGCGCCGCCATTTTCGACGGCAGCAGCAGCGGATGAAGCGAATGCGTCACGTCGAACGTGCGTCCGGTCAGCGCTTCCGCGGGCGGCCAGTTCAAACGATGCCATGCGAAGTTGAGCAGGCTGACCGGCACGCGCCGATCGATTGCCGTCGCGCCGGCCAGTTCCGCGCTCGGAAAGAACCGGTCCTTCCACGAGCTGGAAAAGACAGTCAGGTCGAGCGGTCGATCCGATCCATTTCGCGGACAGGCCGCGATCAGCGCTCGCGCGAGCTGATGCGTGTACTCGCCGACGCCGCTCCGCTCGCGCAGCGCGGCGCGATAGTCCATCAGCACGCGCACGGCCGGACGTTACCATACGCAGCGGCGCCGACCTGGCGCGCGTCGGGTACACGCGGTCCGGCGATTGTCTAAGTCGTTCGGTATCAGCATGTTGTTGTGGTACTCTTTCGAGATCCGTGATGTCCGGCTCTAGACGCCTGCGAGCGCAGCCGCGCGAGACACGCGGCGCGGGCGCGGGACCGGTACACAAAGGAAACGATGAAGATCGCCGTCGTGGGGACAGGGTATGTGGGACTCGTGCTGGGGGCGTGTCTCGCCGAGAACGGCAACAACGTGGCCTGCGTGGACAAGGATGAGGCCAAGGTCCGGATGCTCGAGGACGGCCGCATGCCGATCTACGAGCCGGGGCTCGAGGAGCTCGTGCGCCGGAACGATCGCGAAGAGCGGCTGACGTTCACGACCGATCTCGCGAGCGCGGTGCGCGCGTCGCAGATCGTGTTCATCGCGGTCGGGACGCCGCAGGGAGAAGATGGTTCGGCCGATCTGCGTCACGTGATCGACGTCGCACGCGACATCGGACGGGCGATCAACAAATACACCGTGATCGTCGACAAGAGCACGGTGCCGGTCGGTACGGCGACGAAGGTGCGCCAGGCAGTCGCCCGCGAGACGAAGCAGGCGTTCAGCGTCGTCAGCAATCCGGAGTTCCTGAAACAGGGCGCGGCGGTCGAGGACTCGATGAAGCCGGATCGCGTCGTCGTCGGCATCGAGCCCGGCGACGAGCGCGCGGCCGCGGTCATGCGCGAGCTGTGGGCGCCGTTCACGCGCACCGGCGCGCCGATCATGATGATGGACACGGCGAGCGCGGAGCTCTGCAAGTACGCCGCGAACGCGATCCTCGCGACTCGTATCTCGTTCATGAACGAAGTCGCCAACGTGTGCGAGCTCGTCGGCGCCGACGTCGATCAGGTTCGCAAGGCAATGGGTGCGGACCGGCGCATCGGAGCGTCGTTTCTGTTTCCTGGCGTCGGCTACGGCGGCAGCTGCTTTCCCAAGGACGTGAAGGCGCTCGCCAAGTCGGCGCAGGATCACGGGTACGACTTCAAGATCCTGAAGTCGGTCGAGGCGGTGAATGAGGCACAAAAGGAACGCCTGGTCGCCAAGATGGAGGTGCATTTCAAGCAGCTGAAAGGGAAGACCATTGCGTTGTGGGGGCTCGCGTTCAAGCCGCGGACCGACGACATGCGCGAAGCGCCGGCGATTCCGATCATCGAGCGGCTGCTCGCGGGCGGCGCCGCGGTGCGCGCGTACGATCCGGCGGCCGTGGCCGTCGCGCGGCGGCTCTTCGACGGCCGCATCGCGCTCTGCGAGCGAAGCTACGACGCGCTCGCGGGCGCCGATGCGCTCGCGATCGTGACCGAGTGGAACGAGTTCCGGGAACCCGACTTCGAGAAGATGCGGTCGCTCCTGAAGTCGCCGGTCGTATTCGACGGCCGGAACATCTACTCGCCCGAGCACATGCGCGCGCTCGGCTTCACCTATTTCTCCATTGGGCGCTAGATCGCACCCCGCCGCGCAGAGTCCGCGCGGTGGGGACCCCGCCCGACGCGCCGTTCTCGTCACCGGCGGCGCGGGGTACATCGGCAGTCATGCGGCCAAGGCGCTGCACCGGTCCGAGTACCGCGTCGTCGTGTACGACAACCTCGCGGCCGGCCATCGCGCGGCGGTGAAGTACGGCGAGCTGGTCGAAGGCGACATCGCGGATGTCGACCGGGTGCGCCACGCGCTGCGCAGCCACGAGATCGTCGCGGTCATGCATTTCGCGGCCTTTCTCGACGTCGGCGAATCGGTACGCGAGCCGGCGCGCTACTATCGCAACAACGTCGTCGGAGCGCTGAGCGTACTCGAGGCGATGGCGGCCGAATCGGTGAAACACTTCGTCTTCTCGTCGACCTGTGCGACCTACGGCGAGCCGATCGAGACACCGATTGCCGAAACCCACCCGCAGAAGCCGATCAACAGCTACGGCGAGACCAAGCTCGCGGTCGAGCGCGCGCTGCCGCATTACGAGCGCGCCTACGGCATCCGCTTCGTGGCGTTGCGCTATTTCAACGCCGCCGGCGCCGATCCGGATGGTGAAGTCGGCGAAGATCACTCGCCGGAGATCCACGTCATTCCACGGACGATCGATGCCGCGACCGGCGGGGCCGGACTGCAGGTCTTCGGCGACGACTACCCGACGCCCGACGGCACGTGCCTCCGCGATTACATCCACGTGTCCGATCTCGCCGCCGCGCACCTCGCGGCGCTCGAAGCGATCATCGAGACCGGCAAATCGGGCGCCTACAATCTCGGCACCGGACATCCCCATTCGGTGCGCGAGGTCATCGCAAGCGTGGAACGGGTGACCGGCCGTCGCGTACCGTGGACGCTGGCGCCGCGGCGTCCGGGCGACGCGGCGGTGTTATACGCGGCGCCGCACAAGGCGCAGAGCGAGCTTCACTGGACGCCGCGCTATGCCGATCTCGAGACGATCGTCCGCACCGCATGGGAGTGGCACCGTACGCATCCGCATGGATATGGCGATAAGTAACACCCGGCCGCTCCATCGGCTCTTCGCGTACTCGCGGCCCTATCGCGGCCGCCTCGTCTGGGCCTTCGGCGGGATGCTCGTCTACGCCGTCGGATCGGCCGGCCTGCCCGCTCTCATCAAGCTGATCATCGACAAGGTGCTGCCCGAGCAGCAGTACGTGATGTTCACGGCGTGGATGATCATCGGCTTGTTCCTGCTGAAGGGCATCGGTTCGTACGTGTCGTCTTACCTGATGGCCGACGTCGGCCAGCGGGTCGTCACCGATCTGCGCAGCGCGTTGTTTCGTCACATCCTCGGCCAGTCGGCCGGATTCTTCTCGCATGGCGCCACCGGCAGGCTGCTGTCGCGGATCAACAACGACGTCGGCCAGGTCCAGCAGGTCGTTTCGGAAACCGCGGGCGACCTCGCGAGGGAGACGCTCGCGTTGGCCGGATACGCCGCGCTGCTGCTGTATTACGACGCGCGGCTGACCATCGTCTGCCTGACCAGCGCCCCGCTCATCGTGTATCCGTTGATCCGTCTCGGTCAGCGCGTGCGGCGGACGACGAGGCGGAGTCAGGAAGCGCTCGAGACGTTGTCGCATCTGGGCGCCGAAGCGTTCACCGGTCATCGCATCGTGAAGGCATTCGGCACGGAGGACGTCGAGGCGTCGAAGTTCAGTCGCGCCGGCTACCACCTGTTCCGGACGAACATGAAAGTGACGGCGGCGCTCTCGACGCTGCCGCCGCTCATGGAGCTGATCGGCGGCATCGGCATGGCTGTCGCCATCTGGTACGGCAGCCGGCAGATTGCGCTCGGCCGTCTGACGCCCGGCGCGTTCGGGCTCTTCATCGGCACGCTGCTGCTGATGTACGGTCCGGCGAAGAAGCTGAGTCGCGTGAACGCGAACATCCAGCAGGCGGTTGCGGCGGCCGAACGCATCTTCGAGCTGCTCGACGCGCACACGGAAGTCATCGAGCAGCCGAACGCGGTCACGCTCGCGCCGTTCGGCGACGCCATCGAATTCCGCGACGTCGGCTTCAGGTACGACGACAACGCCGCGCGGATTCTGCGCAACGTGTCGTTCACCGTCCACGCCGGCCAGATGATCGCCATCGTCGGCCGCAGCGGCGCCGGCAAGACGACGCTCGTCAACCTGCTGCCGCGGTTCTACGACGTCACGTCGGGGGCGATTTACATCGACGGGCTCGACATTCGTCAGGTGACGCTGCGATCGCTGCGCGGGCAGGTCGGCATCGTCACGCAGGACACGGTGCTGTTCGACGAGTCGGTGGCGAGCAACATCGCGTACGGCACGTCGCGGGCCACGCTCGACGAGATCGAAGCGGCGGCGCGCGCGGCGAACGCGCACGATTTCATCGCGGCGCTTCCGCAGGGCTATCAGACGATGATCGGCGAGCGCGGGCAGCGGCTGTCGGGCGGCCAGCGCCAGCGGCTCGCGATTGCGCGCGCGCTGCTCAAGAACGCGCCGATTCTGGTGCTCGACGAGGCGACCTCCGCGCTCGACACCGAATCGGAGCTGCTGGTCCAGGAGGCGCTGGCGAACCTGATGCTGAACCGCACGTCGTTCGTCATCGCCCACCGGCTGTCGACGATCCGCCGCGCCGACGCGATCGTCGTGCTCGAGCGCGGCCGCGTCGTCGAAATCGGCCGGCACGACGAGCTCCTCGCGCAAGCCGACGGCACGTACGCGACGCTGTATCAGCTGCAGCTGCTCGAGGGACGAAAGGCCGACCGCCGCGTCGTGGCCGTTGACTCATGATCAAGTCGATGACCGGCTTTGCGTCGATCGCGCGCGAGGACGAGCGCGCCACCGTCACCGTGACGATCCGGGCGCTCAACCACCGGTACCTGGATCTGCAACTGCGAGTCCCGCAGTCGCTCGCGGCGCTCGAATCGGACATCCGCGCGCTGGTCAGCCGACACGTGGCGCGCGGGCGCGTGGAGCTGAGCATCTCGCTGCAGCTGCGGCAGACGCCCGGCGTCGAGGTCGAGTTCAACGACGACTTCGGTCGGGCGCTCGAAGCGGCGCTCGAGCAGGCGCGCGCGCGCGGGCTGGTGAACGGCGCGCTGACGCCCGGCGATCTGCTGCGGATACCGCAGGCGATCACGATTCGCGATCGGCAGACGAGCGAGGACGAGGTGACGCAGCAGGCGGTCGCGTCGCAGGCGCGCGAAGCCATCGACGGGGCGCTGCGCGACCTCGACACCATGCGAGCCCGAGAAGGCGATCATCTCCGCGCCGATCTCGACCAGCGGCGGATGCTCGTGGCGGATCTCGTCGAGCGCATCGCGGTGGCCGCCGACCAGGGGCGCGCCGCGATGGAGGAGCGGTTGCGCGAGCGCGTGCGCGAGCTGCGGGCCGAGCTGCAGGCCGACGAAGCGGCCGTCGCGCAGGAAATCGTCCGGATGGCCGCGCGGTCCGACATCAGCGAAGAGGTCGCTCGGTTCCGCGCGCACGTCTCGCATTGGGTGACGCTCGCCGACAGCGCGGAGCCGTGCGGCCGCAAGCTCGATTTCCTGCTGCAGGAGATGAACCGCGAGGTGAACACGATGGGCTCCAAAGCCGACGGCCTGCGCGTATCGGAGCTGATCATCGCGGGCAAAGCGGAGCTCGAGAAGATGCGGGAGCAGGTCCAGAATGTCGAGTAGCCCTTCGGCAGGTTCAGGGCAGCGACGCGGCCTGCTCTTCATCGTCTCGGCGCCGTCGGGCGCGGGAAAGACCACGCTCGTCGAGCGGCTCGTCGAACAGTCGCCGCGTCTCAAAATGTCACGCTCCTATACGTCGCGTGCGGCGCGCGAGGGCGAAACCGACGGGGTGGACTATAATTTCGTGAGCCGCCCGCACTTCGAGGCGATGATCGCGGCCAGTCAATTCCTCGAGTGGGCGGACGTCTTCGGCAACCTCTACGGGACGTGCGCGACCGACACCGAGACGCTGCTCGACGCGGGGCAGGATGTCGTTCTCGTCATCGACGTGCAGGGCGCGCGGAAGGTGCGGCAGCGCGGCATCGAAACCACCGCCATCTTCGTCATGCCGCCGTCGTTCGACGTGCTCGAGCAGCGGCTCCGCGGACGCAGCAAGGACAGCGAGGCCGACATCCAGCGCCGCCTGCGCATGGCGCGCGACGAGGTGGCGTCGTTCGTCGAATACGACTACGTGGTCGTGAACGACGAGCTCACGGCGGCCGTCGATCGACTCAGGGGAATCGTCATTGCCGAACGCGCACGCCTGAACCGCATGCGCGGTGAGGCGGCGGGGATAGTCAGAACGTTCGCCTAGAGGAAGGTTGCTTGAAATGATTGACCGGACAAAACTTCCCAATTCCTTCGAGTTCGTCGTCACGGCCGGCGCCCGTGCGCGTCAGCTCCTCGCCGGATCCGTGCCGCGCGTCGATGTCGGCGAGCACAAGAAGACGACCGTCGCCCAGCGCGAGGTCATCACGAAGCAGGTCGAGAAGATCGAGCCTGGTCAGACGAAAACCGGAACAATCGAGTAATCGAGTAATCGAGTAATCGAGTAATTGGATAATCGGGTAATCGGGTAATTGGCCAATCGAGTAACGCAGTGGCATTGATCGCGCTCGGCGTGACCGGCGGGATTGGGGCGTACAAGGCGGTCGAGGTCGCGCGCGGGCTGCAGAAGCGCGGGCACGACGTGGTCGCCGTGATGACGCACTCGGCGACGAAGTTCGTCGGGGCCGTCACGTTCGAGGCGATCACGCGCCGCCGCGTCATCACCGATCAGTTCGAGACGGGCGCCAACTCCGACATCGAGCACATCGCGCTCGCCTCGACGATCGATCTGCTGATCGTCGCGCCGGCGACGGCCAACGTGATCGGCAAGCTCGCCAACGGCATCGCCGACGATTTTCTGTCGACGCTCTACACCGCCACGCGCGCGCCCGTGCTCCTCGCGCCCGCGATGAACACCAACATGTTCGCGCACGAAGCGGTGCGCAAGAACCTCGACACGCTCGCGGCGCGCGGCGTGCGCTTCGTCGAACCGGGCGAGGGCTACCTCGCGTGCGGCTGGATCGGCAAAGGGCGGCTCGCCGAGCCCGACGAAATCGTCGCGGCGGCCGATGTCATCCTGCGGCCGGCCAGTCCGCTCCGCGGGCAGAAAGTCCTCGTCACCGCCGGCCCGACCTACGAGGACTTCGATCCGGTGCGCTTCATCGGCAACCGCTCGAGCGGCAAGATGGGCTACGCCGTCGCCGCCGAAGCCGTGCGCCGCGGCGCCAACGTGACGCTCATCAGCGGGCCGACGAGCCTCGAGCCGCCGGCGGCGCGCGAGGTAGTGCAGGTGCGGACCGCCGCCGAAATGCATCGCGCGGTGATGTCGCGCGCGGGCCAGATGGACGTCGTGATCATGGCGGCCGCCGTCGCCGATTACGCGCCGCAGCGGGCGCCGCAGAAAGTCCAGAAGGGCGCCGACACGCTGACGCTCGTGCTGCACAAGACGCCCGACATCCTCGGCGATCTCGGTCACCGGCGCCTCTCGTCGGCCAAAGGACCGGTGCTCGTCGGGTTCGCGGCCGAAACCGAGAACCTGCTCGCGCGTGCGGCCGAAAAGCGCGCGAAAAAACACGTCGACCTCATCATCGCCAACGACGTGGCCCGCTCCGACGCCGGCTTCGACGTCGACACCAACGCGGTCATCGTCATCGGTCCAGACGGATCGGAACCGCTGCCGCTGCAGTCGAAGGCGCGCATCGCGTCGGACATTCTCGACCGGGTGGAAAGGGTGCTCGCCGCCCATGGATCGCGAACAGATCAAGGAACATCTCAAGTTCGCGGCTGAGCTCGGCGTGGCGGGCGTGAGCCGGGACGGCGCCTGGCGGACTCGCGCGGGCAAAGTCGCGCCGCGACAGCCTCGGGACGACCGCCGCGACGACGGCCACCCGGCGACGTTTTCGCGTAGTTCCGCCGAAGCTCTCGCCGCCGTCCGCACGGAGATCGGCGACTGCACGCGCTGCAAACTGCACGCGATGGGTCGCAGGCAGATCGTGTTCGGCGTCGGCAATCCTGACGCCGATCTGATGTTCGTCGGCGAGGCCCCCGGCGGTGACGAAGACATCCAGGGGATTCCGTTCGTCGGGCGCGCCGGGCAGCTCCTCACGAAAATCATCGAGGCGATCGGCCTGAAGCGCGAAGGCGTCTACATCGCCAACGTGATCAAGTGCCGCCCTCCGGGAAATCGCAACCCCGAGCAGGACGAAGTCGAAACGTGCGAGCCGTTCCTGTTCCAGCAGATCGACATCATCAAACCGAAGGTCATCGTGGCGCTGGGCACGTTCGCTGCGCGAACGCTGCTGCGCACGCTCGATCCGATCTCGCGGCTGCGCGGCCGCGTGTACGACTATCGCGGCGCGAAGCTGATTCCGACGTTCCACCCCGCGTATCTGCTGCGCAATCCCTCGTCGAAGCGTGAGGTGTGGGAAGATATGAAAGTTGTCCGCCGCCTCCTCCAGTCCGAGGTCTGAAGCTCCGAATCGGTCGTCTCGATCGTCCATGCGTGTCCTCGTTGCCGTTCCTGTTCCAGCGCTCGATCTTCTGTCCTACGCGGTGCCCGATGGCATCGACGCGCCGCCGGTCGGCGCGCGCGTCATCGTTCCGCTCGGATCGCGCCTCGTCACCGGCATCGTCGTCGAGCGTTCGGCGACCGACGAGTTGCGCGACGTCAAGCCGATCCATCAGATAGTCGACGCCGACTCGTTCGTGCCTCCGGACGTCGTCGCGCTCGCGCGCTGGACGGCGGAGTACTACGCGTGCGGCGTCGGCGACACCATCCCGGCGCTGCTGCCGCCGATGGCGCGTGGCGGCCGCGCCGACGCGCACAAGACGATGCGCGTGGCCGCTATCACCACGGCCGGCCTCGAGGCCGTGGCTGTCGCGGCGGGATCAGATGCGGTGTCGGTGGCGGCACCAGATGGTGCGTCTGTGGCGGGACCAGATGCTGCGTCTGTGGCGCGGCCCTTTCAGGGCCGCGAGTTGACCACAAAACAACGCGAAGCGCTCGTGTTGCTCGCCGGATCTCCGGACGGCATTCCGACGCCGGTCCTGGCAACGCGCGGTATTGCCGCCGACGCCATGTCGCGCCTCGCGCGCCACGGTTACGTCAGCTTCCGACAGGAGCGGATCGACAGGGATCCATGGGGTCCGACACGGGTCGGACCGGGGTCGGACCCGTGTCCGTCCCGTGTCGGTCCCCCTTTGATGCCGGAGCAGGAGGCTGCGTTTCGACGACTCTCCGCCCTCGCCCGGGTCGCGGATTTCAGGGTCGCGCTGCTGCACGGCGTCACGGGCAGCGGAAAAACCGAGATCTATCTCCGCCTGGCCGCCGCGGTCCGCGACGCCGGACGCCGGACGCTGATGCTCGTCCCCGAGATCGCTCTGACGCCGGCGGTCGCCGCGCTGTTTCGCGACACGTTCGGCGAGCGCGTCGCCATTCAGCACAGCGGCCTGTCCGACGGCGAGCGCCACGATCAGTGGCAGCGCATCCGCCGCGGCGACATCGACGTCGTCGTCGGCACGCGGTCGGCTGTCTTCGCGCCGCTCGCGCCGGTCGGCCTCATCGTCGTCGACGAAGAACACGACGGTTCGTACAAACAGGAAGAGGCGCCGCGCTACAACGGACGCGACGTCGCGATCGTGCGGGCGCAGCACGCCGGCGCGCTCGTGGTCCTCGGATCGGCGACGCCGTCGATGGAGAGCTATCACAACGCGATCACCGGCAAGTACGAGCGCGTCGTGATGGAGCGCCGCGTGCTCGATCGGCCGCTTGCCGCCGTCACCATCGTCGACATGCGCGACGAGTACGCGGCGGACGGACCGGACGTCGTGCTCGGCCGCGCGCTGCGTGAAGCGGTGCAGGCGCGGATCGATCGCCGAGAGCAGGCGCTCATCCTGTTGAACCGCCGAGGATTTGCGACGGCGGTGTTCTGCCGTCAATGCGCCGGCACGCTCGACTGCCCGAACTGCAGCGTGTCGCTCGTCATCCACGGCGAAGGGCACGCCCGCCGCGCGCGATGCCACTACTGCAACTACAGCGCGCGCGTGCCGGCTGCATGTCCGCTGTGCGCCGGCCCGTACCTCGAGCAGACGGGTTTCGGCACCGAGCGCGTCGAGGCCGAGGTGAAGAAGGCGAGCCCGGGCGCACGCGTCGGTCGACTCGATCGTGATGCGATCCGGCGCAAAGGCGCGCTCGCGACGCTGCTGGCGAAATTTCGCGACGGCGACATCGACGTCCTCGTCGGGACCCAGATGATTGCGAAGGGTCACGATTTCCCGCGCGTCACGCTTGTCGGCGTCGTGTCGGCGGACGTCGGGCTCGGCCTCGCCGATTTCCGCGCGTCCGAGCGGACATTTCAGCTGCTCACACAAGTGGCCGGCCGCGCGGGCCGGGGAGAGCAGAAGGGCGAAGCAATCGTCCAGACGCTGTATCCCGACCACTACAGCATCCGCCTTGCGTGCCGCCAGGATTACCCCGCGTTCTACGAGCGCGAGCTGCAGTTCCGCCGCGCGATGCGGTATCCGCCGCTCGTGTCGCTGGTGAACAGCATCGTTCGCGGCCGAACGTTTTCGGCCGCCATCGACGATGCGGCGGACATCGTGCAGAAGCTGCGGGATGCGGCCAGGGGAGGAGATCTGCGCGTGCTGGGGCCGGCGCCGCCACCGATTGCCAGACTGCGCGGCGAGTACCGCGCGCAGCTGCTCATCAAAGGGGTCAACCGCAAACGGATTCGCGAAGCGCTTCAGACGGCGCTGAAGACGCGTCCGGATCTTCAGAAGCGCGTCATCGTCGACGTGGATCCGATTTCAGTTCTCTGAAATTTCTGATTTCTGATTTCAGATTGCTGATTGATTGCTGATTGGCGATCAATCGCATCAGCGCAATCGAATCACCAATCAGCAATCAATCAACAATCAGCAATCTGAAATCAGCAATCTCAGCGTCTAATCAGTTCCGAGATAGGCGCCGGCGTGAAACAGAGGATGAACATCAGGAGCGCGAGTCCGGCGAGCACGAGGCGCGTGCGATCGAGCGGCACGTGTTCGTCGAACACCTGCGGGTGTCTCGGTCCGAACATGAACAGCATCGCGACCATCAGCCCGGTCCAGACGATCCAGCTCGCCGAAAAGTAACCGGCGAGGACGATCGCGACGCCAATCATCACGAACGTGAGGTACGTGGAGTACCGGCCGAGCACGGCATACGAAATGTGGCCGCCGTCGAGCTGACCGATCGGAAACAGATTGAGCGCCGTCGCGAGCAGACCGAACCACGCCGCGAACGCCATCGGGTGCAGGTTCAACGAGTACGGATCGGCGATCGTTCCCCAGAGCATCTTCTCGGCGATCTTGAAGAGCAGCGGCTCGCCCAGCTCGAAGCCGGTGAAATCGGCCGGCACGCGCACGACGTGCGACATCGCCACGCCGACGAACAGGGCAGGAAGGGCGACGAGGAACCCGGCAATCGGTCCGGCGATGCCGATGTCGAACAGCATCCGTTTGGTAGGAATCGGCTCGCGAATCCGAATGAAGGCGCCGAGCGTACCTGTAATCGAGATCGGAAATGGCAGAAAGAACGGCAGAGACGCGTCGACGTCATAATACCGGCAGGCGAGGTAGTGTCCGAGCTCGTGACAACCGAGTATGGCGAGAATGGTTCCGCTGTACCAGAATCCGCGCACGAGCAGCGCGCCGATTGGCAGCGGCAGCCGAGCCGGCGGCGTGAAGTCCGACAGGAACGCGACGTACTGATCGGCGCCCACCCACGTCGTCATGGCGACCGTCAGCAGAAACAGAACGACGTGAAGCCAGACGCGATCCCGGAATTTCTGTCGCGGCTGCCACACGACCTGCGGCGGCGTCAGCAGCCCGGAATCGTTGCGAAGAGGTTCCAACGAGATCGATTATCCGATGTTCTGAAGGTCTTTACCGGGCTTGAATCGAATAGTGCGGCCGGGCGGAATGCGCACTTCCTTCCCCGTGCGGGGATTGCGGCCGATGCCGCGCTTCCGCGGCTTCACCTGGAAGACCCCGAACCCGCGCAGCTCGATGCGCTCGCCGCGCTGCATGGAGATCCGCATCGCGTCGAATACCGCGTCCACGGCCACCTCGGCTTTAACCTTGGTGATGTCGGCGATTTTCGACACTTCGTTGACGATGTCGACCTTGATCATGCTTAGGGTCTCCTGAGGGCGTGTAAATACTATAAATTGTGAGACTTACACTGTCAAGGCTGAGGCTAAGTTACTTGAAGCATGCCCCGTAGATTGCCCACTGTCGCGCTCGTCGGCCGTCCGAACGTCGGCAAATCGACCCTTTTCAACCGCATGACCGGCAGCCGCCGCGCGATTGTTGCGCCTGTGGCCGGGACGACGCGCGATGCGCTGGAGCGGCCGGTCGCGTGGCAGGGCGCGACGTTCGAGCTGTTCGACACGGGCGGCCTTTACGGCGCGAGCGAGGATCCGCTCCACGAGCTCGTCGTCCGGCACGGGCGACATGCGATCGCCAACGCCGATCTGCTCGTGATGCTGGTCGACGGACGCGAAGGACTCGTGTCGGGCGACGAACAGATCGCGCAGGAATTGAGGCGAGCCGGAAAGCCGGTGCTGCTCGCGATCAACAAGACCGATGACAAGCGCGCCCGCGCCGCGGCGACCGATTTCTTCGTTCTTGGATTCGATCCGGTCCTCGAGATCTCAGCCGAACATGGCGACGGCGTTGCGGAGCTGCTCGATGAGATCGTGAAACGTGTCGGGATTCGGGATTCGGGATTCGGGATTGGCCGGCCTTCTCACTCCATTCGCCGGGGTTCTCACTCCATCGAGCCGCCGGAATCGGACGAATCCCAAATCCCGAATCCCGAATCCCGGCAGGAAACGCGTGTCGCCATCGTCGGCCGGCCGAACGTCGGCAAATCGTCTCTGGTCAACCGCCTGCTGAAGGAGGAGCGCGTGCTCGTCAGCGACATGCCGGGCACGACGCGCGATGCAATCGATTCGATCCTGATGTGGCACAAGCGCCGATTCCGCATCGTCGACACCGCGGGGATGCGGCGGCCAGGGCGCGTCGAGCGTGGGGGAAAAGTCGAGCTCGTCAGTGTTGCGCTCGCCAAGGAATCGATTGCCGACGCGGACGTCGTCGCGCTGCTTGTGGACGCGAAGGCCGGTGTCACCGATCAGGACGCGGCCATCGGCGGCGAAGCCGACCGCGCCGGCCGCGGCATCGTCATCGTCGCGAACAAGTGGGATCTCGTCAAAGTCGCGGACGCGACCTTCGTCAAGAAGTTCGACGAGGAGATCCGCCGCAGGATGAAGTTCCTCGAGTACGCGCCGATTCTTCACATTTCCGCGCTGACGGGAGAGCGCGCGTCGAAGTTGATCGAGACGATCGAGCGCATTGCGGTGGCGCGGCGCGTGCGTGTCCCGACGCCGGCCCTCAACAGGTTCGTGGAGGCGGTAACGGCGGCAAATCCTCCAGTCAGCCCCGGACGGCGGCACGTGAGGATTCTTTACGCTGCGCAGATCGGCGTCGCGCCGCCGTCGTTCGTCTTCTTCACGAATGTCGCCACGACGTTTCACTTCTCGTATCAGCGTTTTCTCGTCAACAAGCTGCGAGAAGAGTTCGGGTTCGTGGGATCGCCGATCCGTGTGCAGGTTCGGCGGCGGAAGAAGTAACTTCCCTCGTCAGATGGCCTTCCGCTCCCGACGTACATGACGGCCGGCGCTGCCGGCAAGGATCTGCATGCGGCGGTGCCCGACGATCACGCTATCGAGCCGGGAACGATCGTTCTCGTGCCGATCACCGATCGGGCGCGCGGCGGCTTCGGCCATTCCGCTGTGTGAGAGCAACGCAGGGAAGCCAGTCGCGGCGGGAGCTACCGGCGATGACGATCGAACGACGCTCAACGCGAGCGTCCAAGCCGAGCGACCTGATATACTTTGAGGCGTTTACCGCATGCCGGAGCCTGCCGCTCAGGTCGAGATTCCGAATCGGGCGCTGTTCAAGGCGGCCGAGGTGTGCGACATCGTGAAGGTGCAGCCGTACGTGCTGCGCTCGTGGGAGACGGAATTTCCCGACCTGGGGGTCGCGAAGAGCGCCGGCGGTTCACGCGTGTACCGGCGCGCGGACGTCGAACAGGTCGTGCGGATCAAGAATCTGTTGCTCGTCGAAGGGCTGACGCTCGCCGGCGCGCGCAAGAGATTAGTCGAGGAGATGGCGCCCGTCGGGGCCGACACGCCGGCGATCGACGAGCTGATCGGCCGCAATACCCGCGAGCGGCTGACGGAAGTGAAGCGAGGGCTGCGATCGATTCTCGATCTGCTCGCCGCCGCGCCCGCGACATCGGATTTCCGATTGTCGTCGCCGCCCGCGACCGCGAGGGTCAGAGCGATCGCCGTCCCGCGCTCGAAAACTGCGCGCGGGAAGACGTCGTCCTCGTCGCGAAACGGATCGCGCGTCGCGCACGCGCGGCGCAAGCGATCCGCGTAGTCGGAGACTCGATCAGTCGCGATCGTTTGTCGATGGTAGGGAGCGTCCGGCGTCAGCCGGACCTCACAACTGAATTCGGGATGTAGCGCAGCCTGGTTAGCGCACCTGACTGGGGGGAACTCGAGCTTCCTCCAACCGCTCTTTCGCGTTCGATGATTTCCTAACGTTTCATCAATTCGGGGAATCTGCTTTCGCTCAGAAGCGAACGCGAAACAGGTCAAATCGATAGGGTTTTGCGACAGTTCTGCGACAGGAATTGTCCTCGGCGGGTTGCGCAACTGCCTATGACCTGCTTGCGCGGCGTGAGCGTGATCGGCTCGCGGTGAATTGATTCTCAGCCGTGAGCCATGGGGTCCCTATGCGCGAGATGTCCGAGTCGTATCGCTACATCGTACGGACGCCTGACGTGCGCGGTGGCAACCCCCGCGTCGAGGGGACTCGGATCGCGGTCCACGACGTGATCGGCCTCTTGCAAAACGGCGAGACCGTCGAGAGCATCACCGGGACCTGCCTGACGATGCTCACAAAGGCGCAGGTGTACGAGTGTCTTGCGTACTACGAGGATCATAGGGGCGAGGTTGACCTGCTGGTGGCGCGCCAGATGGCGCACGCCGATCAGCGGTGAAATTCCTGCTCGACCACGACGTACCCGAGGATCTGACGCCATACCTTCGTATGCACGGTCACATCGATCGGCGACGGCGCCTACAATGTCGCCACTGAGTCTCCTCCGGCGGTCGATTCAGTGCCAGCCACGGACGACCAAGGCAATGCCGATGGCCATCAAAGCACCGGCCCCAAAGTCGTTCGCCGTGAACCGCTCATGCAGCAGCGGGATAGCTGCTACCGCACCGACGAACGGCGCGATCGCGAAGAACGCTGCCTCGCGGGCGGCTCCGACGTAGCGCAGCGCGTACACGTCGAGCACGATACTCAACCCGTACGAGACGAAACCCAGGAGCAGGGCTGCGGGCAGAATCGACACCGGGGTACGATGCCCGGCAATTGCGGCCAGGACGACGTTGCCGATTCCTGCTGACAATGTCTTCACTTGCACGATCTGAACAGGACTACGGGCCGAAATCTGGCGCGTGAGGTTGTTGTCGAGTGCCCAGCTGAAACAGGCTCCGCCAATCGCGATCGCGCCGACCACATCCGCGCGCCACGTGTCCGGCCGATACGTCACCACGACTGCACCGGCGATGACCAGAAGAGCACCCAGCGATTCGAGTCGACTCAAGCGCTCGCGATACACGAGTACCGCGAGACTCACGGTGAAGACGGCTTCGAGATTCAGCAATAGCGACCCAACGACGCCCGACACGCGGGTGAGACCCACAAGCAGAAGCACCGGTCCCATCGCGCCGCCGGCGACGACAATCGCGAGAACGCGCGGGAGATCCTGGCGCTGCAAATGGTCGGGGCCGTCGGCGCTTCGGCCGGCATCTGCGAGCAGCCGCACGATTGACAGACCGAGGCCCGCGCCGAGGTAGAGAAGACCCGCCAGGAGCCACGGTGACGCCTTCGGTAACAAGATTTTCGCGAACGGAGCGCTGAGGCCAAAGAGAATCGCTGACCCGACGCCGCTGACCGCACCGATCGCGTAGCGCCGGCCGGCTCGCGTTTTCACGGTCGGGGCATCTTCTCCACGCCTCGGACGACGATGCGGTCACCCTCACCCAAGCCTCTCGTGATTTCGACGGCGTCCCCGATCGTGCGGCGCGTCGTGACCTCCCGGAATTCGAAGCGCTCCGGCGTGCGTTGCACGTACACATGGAGAGTCGTGCCGTCGCGCACCAGCGCCGTCGACGGCACCGTGATGACGTGCGCGGGTCCAGGGAAGTACACCTTCACCGGCGCCGTCGCGAAGTCGGCATCCCACGACTGCTCCTTCGCATAGCTCACGAGGCCTGTCTCTGCTGGTGCCTGCTTCGCAAGCGCGGCTCGGACATCGGCATACACCGGAACGTCGTCGATGACGAAATGCTCGGGGCCGGTTGTCGCGGCCACATCGATCACCATTCGCCCGGCACCCGGCTTTGTCGGAGTGACGTTCAGCCTGAAGACGCCCGCCCGCTCAGGGCCGTCGGCCGACGCCTTCACCGTGACCGTCTCGATGGTCAGCGTCAGAGTCACCTTGCCCTCAACGTACGGCGTGAATCGATCACCGATCCGTGTGAGATGCGCCGTGAGGCGGGTCGCTTGTCCGACGATCAGTGGCCGCCATTCGGAAAAGAGCTCGGTGTTTTTGGAGTAGGCAGTTCGCGTGACCGCACTTGGCTGTGGAATACCACCTGGCGTTTGCGCAGCCGCCCCACCGGCGATCATGAGTGTGAACAGGGCTACGAGCGCAGATCGCTGGTTCATGGACGTCTCCTCACTGCCGCGCACGTGCTGGCTGCTCCGGCTTTGCATACCGCAGGTACAGCGTGGGAACCACGAGCATGTTCAACAGAGTCGAGGTGGTCAAGCCACACAAGATCACGATGGCCATCGGCGTCTGAATCTCGCTTCCGGTCTTGCCACCGCCAATGGCAAGCGGGATGAGCGCGAGACCGGCCGCCATCGCAGTCATCAGAATCGGTATCAGCCGTTCGTGCGCGCCACGCTCGACCGCCTCGCGGAAGTCGGTGACGCCCTCTTCGGTCATCAGATGCTGAATGTGCGACACCAGCATGATGCCGTTGCGTGTCGCGATGCCGAAGAGCGTGATGAACCCGATCATGGACGCCACGCTCAGCACGCCACCGGCGAGAAATACGCCCGCAACGCCGCCAATCAGCGCGAGCGGCAGATTGACCATGACGATGACCGCATCACGAGCGCGGCCGAACGCCAGCACCAGCAACATGAAGAGTCCGGCGATCACTCCGACGAACAGGACCCCGAGGCGCCGGGAGGCGCTTTGCTGACTCTCGAACTGTCCCCCGTACTCGACGCGGTATCCCGCAGGCATCGGCGCCGATTGCGCGATGTTCGACCTGATGTCGTCGATCACGCTGCCGAGATCTCTGCCGGCGACGTTGCAGGAAATCACGATCCGGCGTTGCACGTTCTCGCGCAGGATCATGTTCGGTCCTTCCTCACGTCTTACGTCGGCCAGCAGGCGGATCGGCACCTGGCCCGACGTGAGTGTGTCGATCGGGAGATCGGCAATACGCTCGAAGTCGCCGCTGCTCGACGGATCGAACTTCACGACCAGATCGAATGCCGTGCCGCGATCGAAGATGCGGCCAACCGTCGCGCCCGCGAAGCTGGTCTCAATCGCCTCGCCGACGTCGCTCGCATGAAGGCCGTAGCGCGCGATCGCCGTTCGATTGAGGACGAACCGCACGACGGGTATGTCCATCTGCTGTTCGAGCGAGAGATCGACGACTCCCGGCACGCGACTGACGGCGTCGCGCACACGCTCGCCGAGCCGCCGAAGCGTGCTGAGGTCGTCGCCGAAGACCTTCACAGCGATGTTGGCTCGCGTACCCGACAACATGTGATCGATGCGGTGCGAGATCGGCTGTCCGATCGTGACGTTGGTGCCAGGAAGCGTCGAGAAGCCGCGCCGCAGCGCCGCCAGCAACTCTGCACGCGGCCGGCCAGTATCGCGGAGTCCCACGTCGATCTCCGCCGCTTCGACGCCTTGTACGTGCTCGTCGAGCTCCGCGCGCCCTGTGCGTCGGGCGGTCGCCACTACTTCGGGCTCAGCCAACATGATCTGCTCGACGCGGCGGCCGATTTCGTCTGACTTCGCGAGCGACGTGCCGGGGAGTGTGTTCGCCTGGACGGTCAGACTCCCTTCGTGGAACTCGGGCAGAAAGGCCGTGCCGGCCCGCGCCAGCGCAACGACAGCGACCGCCAGCAGCGCGACGGACGTGAACGTGACCATACCGGGATGATCGAGCGCGTGCGGAAGGACGGTGTCGAATCTGACCTTGAGCGTCCGCGCCAACCACCCATCGTGACCCCGTTCAATCGACCGCGCGTGCGGCAGAAAGGCATAGCACAGCGCGGGCGTCACGATGATCGCGACGACGAGGGACGCGAGCAGCGACACGATATACGCGAATGCGAGCGGGGTCAGGAGACGACCCTCCACCCCGGCCAGGCCGAAGATCGGCAGGAACACCAGCACGATGATGATGGTGGCGAACACGATCGACGTGCGAATCTCCAGCGTCGCCTCGCGGACGACCTCCCCCGTCGGTCGCTGCTGATCCGGCGGTTTCGCGCGATTCTCCCGCAACCTCCGCACCACGTTTTCAACATCGATGATCGCATCGTCGACAAGGGCGCCGATGGCAATCGCCATACCGCCGAGCGTCATCGTGTTGATCGTCGCGCCGAAGGCGCGCAGCACGAGAATGGCGGCGGCAAGCGACAGCGGCATCGCGGTCAATGTGATAGCCGCGGCTCGAAGATTCGCCAGGAATAGCAGCACGATGACGATCACGAGGATGCCGCCGTCGCGCAGCGCCTTGACGACGTTGTCCACGGCGACTTCGATGAAGTCCGCCTGCCGGAAGATTTTGCGATCGATCGTCATGCCTTTCGGCAGCTCCTGCTGGAGCCGGTCGAGCTCCCGATCGAGGCGAGCGGTCAGCTCGATGGTGTTGGCGCCCGGCTGCTTCTGCACGCCGACAATGACTGCCGGCTGTGCGCTGCGGGACCCTTCACCGCGCTTGAATGCGCCGCCCTCGCGGACGTTCGCCACATCGCGGATGAGCACCGATCGGCCGCCGCGCAGCGCGACGACGCTCTCGCCGATCTCCTCCGGGTTTCTGACGCGACCGACCGACTGCAGCACGTACTCTTGCGGGCCTTCTGTGTACACACCGGCCGACGTGTTTTGACTGGCGCCGCGGACCGCGTCGAGAAGAGCCGTGAGCGAGATGTTGTTCGCGCGCAGTTGCTCGGGGTGAGCGATGACCTGATATTGACGTTCGGCACCGCCGATTGGCGTAACCTGCGAAACACCCGCCACCGCGAGCAGACGACGTCGCACGACGGTGTCGGCCACGGTGCGAAGCGCGAGTGGGTCCTGTGCGTCGGACGAGATTGCGAAGAAGAGAATCTCACCCATGACGGACGAGACCGGGGCGAGCACCGGCCGCTCAACCTGGGGCGGCAGCGTGCCGCCAACCAGCGCCAACTTTTCCGCGACGACCTGCCGGGCCAGGAAGATGTCCGTTCCCCAGTCGAATTCCACCCAGACCACCGCGATCCCGAGCGCTGTCGCGGAACGCACACGACGAACGTTGGACGCACCGTTGATGGCGCTCTCGAGAGGAAACGTGACGAGCGACTCCATCTCCTCCGGCGCCATTCCGTGACCTTCGGTCAGGATGGTGACCGTCGGCGCCGTCAAATCCGGGAAGACGTCCACCGGCATGTCGCGTGCCGTCCAGATGCCCCCAACCAGGAGCAGCGCCGAGAAGATCATCACCATCCAGTGGTGATCGATCGACCATTGAATCAATCGTTTCATTGCTTACTCCGGGGCCCCTGCCCCCGGTCGTGCCTCTCCGGGGCCCCATCGCCCCGCTCCGCGTTGCGACCTTAGTGAACATGGCCTTCGGCCGGTAGACCCTTGGCGGCAGACGCGAGCTGCACTTCGTATGCGCCGCGGATGACGACGCGGTCGCCGAGACTCACGCCGCTTTTAAGACCGATCTGATCGCCATCGCGCGTGGCGATTTCTACGTATCGCCTGGCGAACCGCTCGCCGCCGATCTGCGCGAAGACGTACGGTCGACCTGCTTCGAGCAAGATCGCTGCTTTGGGGACCGCTGGCACGCGTAGGCGGTCGCGTTTGTACAGCACCGCCGTACCGCTTTGGCCAACGAGCAGTTGACCGCCAGGGTTCTGAACCTCGAACTGCACCGGCAGGGCGCCAGTCTTCGAATCGATCACGCCCGCGTCGTGCCTGTGGTCGGCTCGAAGCGGAAGGACGTCGGTCCGGCCGGGCACCTCAAACGCAACATCCGTGAGATCACGTGTGACCGTTGCGTCCGGCGCCGGTATCTGCGCGCGGAGCTCGACGCGATCGGTCCGAACGATCTTGAAGAGCGGCGCGCCCTCGTCGTACGAGGCGCCGAGCGTCGCGAACACGTCCGCAACGCGACCCGCGATCGGCGCCCGGACCGTGAACGCATTGCCCGACGCAGCCCCACCCCCGCTGCGGAGCGTTTCGTCTCGCTGGGCGAGTCGGGCTTCCGCCGCGCGGAGCCGCGCTTCGGCGGTCGCTACCGCACGCCGCGCGTCTTCGACGCGACGAGCGGGAACCGCCCGGTCCGCGAGCAAGCGTTCCGCACGCGTCTGTTCGGCGCGCGCGCTGTCGAGCGTCACTTGCGCCTGCGCAGCGTCAGACGCGAGCGTGGCGCGGTCATCAGTACCGCTCAGTCGTGGTTCGAGTCGTCCAAGCGGCTGACCCGACCGGACGGTCGTCCCGATGGCAACGAGCGAGTCGGCCGTGAATCGCCCGGAGGCCGGCGCAGCGACGACTGCTTCACCGCCTGACAGGGGCTCAATCGACGCAGGCACTCGAATCGACGTGCGCAATTCAGCCTCGCGCACAGGCGCGGTTGCGAACTCGTTCGTCCATTGCTGTTCTTTCAAATACGCGATCGCCGCAGGATCATCGGCAGGCCGCTTTTCGGCCTCGGCCTTCGCGCTCGCTTCGTCCGGAAAGACCGTCACCGTGCCCAATTCATGGCGATCGGTCAGACCCGGGGCGTCGATGACGAGCGCCCACCGGTACTGGCCCGCTGCCGGAGGTGCGCCGTCCACGCGGAATGCTCCTGGCCGTGATGGCGGCGAACCACGAAGCACGGTCGCGGCGCCGCCGCGTTCCGGTGTGAACTCGATCGACGGCGTTCCGGCGTTGAGCGCCTTGAAGTCGTCGAGCTTCGTGAGATGTACCGCGAAGCGCGCCGGCTGCGCTGCGACGAGGGGCGGATACTCCATGTACAGCTCGGTGTGCGCAGTCCAATCCGTCACGTTCAGGGTCGCCGGGTCGGCTTTCGGGGCGTCGCTCCGCCGCGTGCACGCCAATGTGCCGAGCATCGTGAGCCATATCGCCGCGTGTGCTCGCATGGTCCTCGTCATTACGGGATCTCCCAACCGCCCACGAATTCGAGTTCCAGCTCCGCCTGTCGCGTCGCGAGATCGAGCGCAACTTGTCGGATCCGTGCAGACGACCCGGTGCGGTACGCGTCCAACAACTCCAAAATGCCACGCTCTCCCGCGTCGTAACTGACCTGCGCGATGCGCTCGATCTGACCGGCGCTGTCCACCGCCGCGGAGCGGTACCGTTCAGCCGTGTCGCGACGTTCCAGAACGGCTGCGCGCAGCGCTGCCACCTCTGACCGCAGCGCGAGGCGAAACGCATCGGCCCGCGCTTCGGCTTGACTCGCGCGCGCCTGCGCCAGCGCCCGCTCCGGCCGTCCTCGATCGAAGAGAGGAACGACCGCTTGCAGCGTGAGAACACTTCCGATGTCGCCGCCGCCAAAAGTGGAGGACTTCGTACCCGCCACGATTTCCGGTTCTGGAACGGTGCGCCGGTCCGCGGCCCGCGCCGAGAAATGGGCCGCATCTATTTCCTTGCGCAGTGCTAGCAGTTCGCCCCGGACCGACTCTGCGCGCTCGATGAGCGCATCGAGTGCTGGTACCGCTACGGGCGGTGTCGTTCGATCCACTGCGACGATGCGCGGCGCATCGACGGCGTCCGCGAAAAGGCTGGCAATCGCCGCTTGCGCACGCGCGCGTTCAGTTGCTGCGGAAGCGCGGTCCGCATCGAGGTCCAACACTTCGCGCTCGGCCCGCAGCCGATCGAAGCCCGCTGCATCGCCTGCGGCTTCCCGTTTGGCGAGCACCTCGGCCAATCCGCGCAATCGATCCCGGGCGGTCGTCAACTCGCGTTCTCGGACTTGTGCGGTCAGGAGTTGCGCGAACGCGACGCGGAGATCGACGCGCGCCCGACGCAGCACATCGTCCGATCGATTCGAGCTCGCGTCGACGAGGGCAGATGCCGCTTGCACCTCGAGACCACGCCGACCGGTGATCGGCACCGGTTGCGCCACCATCGTCAGATATTCGGTGACGCCGGCCACCGACTCGCGATCGACGGTCACGCGCGGATTCGGCCAGCGACCGGCCGCCAGGACGTCGGCGCGCGCGACGTCGATCGTGGCGCGAATCGCACGTACGCGAGGACTCTCCGGCGACAGACGCGCCAGCACCTCCTGCTCGGTGAGCGGCAACGATTGTGCGCCCCCGCTCGACGGGAGCAGCAGCGCCGCGAGCGTGGCGCACAACACCACAGTGCGCATAACGACCTCGATGGAAACGGAAACGAGACAGACGACGGGCGAGCCCGTCAGATCAGGTCAGGCGAGGAAGAGTGGAGGGCCGCGGAACGAGAGATGGCGGCGAGGAGGTCCGTGAGCGGGTGCCACATCGTCGAAGGGCGTCGACGACCAAGACGGAACCGCGGGGATCGTGTCGAAGCTGGCGGCGATCGGCGGTGGCCCAGAGTCGGCGTGATACGCGGTTTGGTGGAGGATCGCGCTCTCCAACCAGATGACGCGCTCAGGGCCTTGCTCGAACTCTGCCCCTTCGGGCTGCTGCGATTCAAAATGATGCAGCGCGAAGTGGCTGTGGACGAGAGCGTGCGAATGGCCTGCGCCCGGCTCGTGTACATGGAGAGGCGCCAACGCTGACCCGAAGAGCAGGAACGGCGCGATGACGAGCCACGACGCCACGCGAGCGGTCGGACGAAACACGCTGCCATTATGGCGGCGAGGCCGAGGCTCGTCAAACGCGCTCCACGGGACGCTATTTCACCGATTCGATCCGGACGAGGTCGATTCGACACACATCTGGTCGTTTGGAGCGCTCCTGCCGCTGCGTTTCAGCAGGAAGTTGGGCTCCCTGACGCAAATGTCAGGATCGGGTCAGGCGTACGCCGATAGCATTTCTACCCAGTGAGAGTTCTGGTCGTCGAAGATGAGCGCAAGCTGGCGCAGATTCTCGCGTCGGCGCTGGCGGCGGAGCACTGGAACAAACCGCCGCGCGCGACTCCACTCGACAACGTCATCGATGTGCGGATCACCCGCCTGCGGAAGAAGGTCGACACGGAAGGAAACGCACGGCTCATTCACACCGTTCGCGGCGTGGGGTTTGTCTTGCGAGAAGGCGAACCATGACACCGTGGTGGTCCACCGCGTCCATTCGGGTCCAGCTCACCGCTTGGTATGCCGTCGTTCTGTCGCTGATGCTGGTGGTGTACGCCACCGCGACATTCGTCGCGGTTCGCCATGAATTCTTGGAGCAGTTCGACGATCAGTTGCACGGCGATTTCGAAGCAGCCGAAGGGTTTCTCACACCCGCGGGCGATGGTCGAATCGCGTGGTTCGGCGACCGCCATCATGATCCGGACAACGACGAGGATCGTGGCAGTGACGTCTGGTTGGCTAGCGGTGAGCAAGTGTACCGATCCGGCGCCTCCGCCTCGTTGCCTCCGGTGGCGCTCGCCGCGACGACGGCACAGCCGCGGTACGAATCACTCGTTGCGAATGGTCGCCCATGGCGGACGCTTACGGGTACCTCCCTGGTTGGCGGACGCGCGGTCGTGCTGAGAGTGTCTCGGGCCGAAACGCGGCTGCGAACCCAATTGTGGGAAGTGCTCGTCGTTCTCGTGTTCGGCCTTCCGGTTGTCGTGGTGCTGGCTGGAGTCGGCGGGTACCTGCTGGCGCGGCGGGCGCTCACGCCCATCGATCATCTGGCGTCCGAGGCCCGGCGCATTACCGCCGAGCGGTTGCACGAACGCCTCTCCGTACCGAATCAGCACGACGAAATCGGCCGGCTTGCGGCTGTCATCAACGATGCGTTCGCCCGCCTCGAGTCGTCGTTCGACAAGCTTCGTCGTTTTACAGCCGACGCGTCGCACGAGCTCCGCACGCCCTTGTCTGTCATCCGGGGTATTGGCGAGGCCGGACTCGGCGAAACGCGCACGCCGGCCGAATACAAAGAGGCCATGGGCAGCATGCTCGAAGAGGTTGACCGACTCACGAACCTCGTGGACACGCTCTTGCGCTTGTCACACGGAGACGCGGGCACCGTCCGGCTCTCGCGCAGCGCGATCGATCTGGGGCAGCTCACGCGCGAGGTGGTGTCCTCACTCGGGATTCTCGCGGAAGAGCGGAACCAACGTGTCACCGTCGACGCGGCCGATGGCATTTCGGTCACCGCGGATCGCCTGGTGCTCCGCGAGGCGATCACGAACGTGTTGGATAACGCGATCAAATACAGCGCGCAGGCATCGTCAATCAGCATTCGAGTGTATGCGGACCGCAATCAGGCGCATCTCAGTGTCGCCGATGAAGGCCCCGGGATCGCCCCTTCGGACCGCCAGCGGATTTTCGATCGGTTCTTTCGCATCGATGAAGCCCGTTCGCGGGACCATGGCGGCGCCGGGCTGGGCTTGGCCATAGCCAAATGGGCGGTCGAAGTGAATGACGGTCGTATCTCGGTCGAAGATGGCGCGAAGGTTGGATCGGTGTTCCGGATCGTGATCCCGATCACGCCGCCATCACTGAGAAGTAGTCACGAATGCGCAACTCAGGAAACTGAAAAGTGAGCACAAATACGCAACTCAGGAAAGGGGAGACACGCATGAAACGCATTTTCGCGATCGGCCTGACTTCAGTGTGCTGTGCGTCTGCGGCGTGGGCGCAGGATATACCGGCCGAGTATCAGCAGGTGCTGACGGCGCTCGGCAAACAGGGCGATTACAAGGCCAACGTCCTCAAGGTCAACATCCCGCGCAACGACGTCACCGTCACCGTCGCCAACGTGAAGACCCCGACACCGTTCGGGTTCGGCGGCTGGGTGGCGATGACCAAGGGCACCGGCGGAATGGACGTCATGATGGGCGATCTCGTGCTCACGCAGGACGAGGTCAACCCGGTGATGTCCGCGCTGCTCGACAACGGCATCGACGTGACCGCGCTCCACAATCACTTCTTCTGGGAAGAGCCGCGCATGTTCTACATGCACGTGCACGCACACGGCAAGCCAGCCGACCTCGCACGCAAAGTGAAGCCTGCGCTCGATTTGATCGGAAAAGGCACCAGCCGGACGACAGCCGCCGCCCCGGCTGCACCAGCCGCGGCTCCTGCGCCGACGATCGACACTGCGAAGCTTGCGCAGATCGTTGGCACGCAAGGCGAACAAACCGGCGCCGTCTACAAGATCACGATCGGTCGAGATGACTTGAAGCTCACGGAAATGGGTGCGCCAATCAACGCGCGCATGGGCCTCAATACGTGGGCGGCGTTCGTGGGCACGAACGACAACGCCGCGGTGGCGGGGGATGTGGCGATGTTGGCGAATGAAGTCGAGCCGGTGCTCAAGGCGCTTCGCAAGAGCGGCATCGACGTCGTGGCGATCCACCATCACATGACGGGGACGCAGCCGACGATCTACTTCCTGCATTACTGGGGCACCGGCCCTGCGGAGAAGCTGGCGACCGCCTTCAAGGCCGCGGTGAGCGAAACGGGCAAGGCGAAGGCGCCTGCAGCGACCAAACAGTAGCCGTTGAGACAAGGGGCACGCCGATGCGGTGGATTACTCGAGAGAACGTCAAGGTCGATCGCGTCGCGTGTCCCTGGTTGATCAAGCGGTTCGTGGACCACGAAGCAGAGTTCATGTTCGTGCCGGAGGGTGAGCTGCTGGCGGCGGCGAAGCGTGAGAACGCTACGCCATTCGATGCGACCCGATTCACGGAAGTGACGTTGAATCATCGCGGTGACCGGTGCACCTTCGAAGCGATTCTGGAGGATTTCCATTTGTCCGATCCCGCACTGCAACGGATGGGACACATCGTCCGCGCAGCCGACGTCAAGGGACAGGAGTCCGTCGCCCCGGAAGGGCTCGGTCTCCGTGCGATCGCGGAAGGCTTCGCTTCGCTTGGCATTCCAGACCAGGAACGGCTGAACCGTCAATTTCCCGTGTACGACGCGTTGTACGCGCACGCGAGTCGGCAGGCGGGATGATGGCCGCGGGCCGCGCGCAAAGGAGAGACGAGACTGGCGATCCGCGATCGCCGGCACGTGCAGACGTGTCGATGCCCCAGCTCGTGGCGTACTTTCTCCGGCTGGGCTCCCTCGGGTTTGGAGGCCCCGCGGCTCTCGTCGCGATCATGGAGGACGACCTGGTCGAGCGGCGGAAGTGGCTCACGCGAGACCGGTATCTCGAAGGCCTCGCAATCTGCCAGACCTTGCCGGGTCCGCTGGCGATTCAGGTCGGAATCTACGTCGGGTACATCTGTCGCGGCATCCTCGGCGCCTGGGTCGCCGGCGGCGCCTTCATTCTGCCGCCGTTCGCGATCGTTCTGGCGTCTGCATATCTCTACCAACGATTCAGCGCGGTCACATTCGTCCAGGCGTTGTTCTACGGGATCAGTCCGGTCGTGATCGCGCTGATCGTGCATTCGTGTTACAGGCTCGCGAAGATTGCGCTCAAGGATCGGTGGCTGTGGGGCATCGGCGGAATCGTGGCGCTGATCACGGCCTTGGCGCAGGCCGAGATTGCCCTGTTGTTCATTGGGGCAGGTATGGTCGGGATGTTGCTGTACGGCGGACGCGCGCAGGCGAAGACCGCAGCATCAACGTTCATGCCCGCGATCGCGGCAGGCGCCGCGGCTGGTGGTCACCTCCTTCGGAGTTTGCTGCTGTTCTTCATCAAAGCTGGCTCCTTCACGTTTGGCAGCGGCCTCGTGATCGTGCCGTTTTTGCGGCAGGGTGTCGTTTCACAGCAGCACTGGCTGAGTGAGCGCGACTTCATGGTCGCCGTCGCGATCGGCATGATCACGCCGGGGCCCGTCGTGATTACCGCAACCTTCGTCGGATACGTCGTCGGGGCGATTCTCGGGGCGAGCGTGGTGCTGGCGCGATTGGCGATTGGCGACTGGTTCACCGTCGGCATCACGTCGCTGAGTGGCTTCGTGCTGTTCCGGTGGCGAGTACCAGCGCCGCTGCTCGTCGGAATCGCCGACGCCGCCGGCCTGGTCGCGTTTTATTCACTTCGGCCGACGTGGGTGCTCATCCGGTAGCAGTGGCCCAAGAGTCCACTCAAGCCGTTGCTAATCAAATACACGAGAAGGAGGGAGTCGTGAAGAAGAAGCAATACAAGACATTCTTTGCTGCAAGCGTGACGTGTCTGGTGACGGCCTATCTGTTCAATCCGACGGCTCGTGCCCAAGACAAGGATCAGGCGGAACTGGCGAAGGCGCTCCAGGGTGTCAAGACAACGCTCGAACAAGGCTTGGCGGCGAGTGCGGGTGGCGGTACGCCGATCTCCGGCAAGTTCGAGGTCGAAGAGGGCAAGCTCCAACTGTCGGTTTACACCATGAAAGGCGACAAATTCGCCGAAGTGATCGTGGATCATGCAACTGGTAAGGTCGCCAAGACTGAAGCGATCACGAGTGGCGACGATCTCGGCGCCGCGAAGTCACAGAGTGCTGCGATGGCGAAGGCGAAGCGTTCCCTTCGGGAAGCAACGGCACGGGCCGTCAAAGCCAATGGAGGGTCTCGGGCTGTCAGCGTGATGCCAGCGCTGAGCGCCGGTCGGCCCATAGCGACAATCACGCTGCTGCAGGGTCAGACGTTCAAGACCGTCATGGAACCGTTGGACTAGCCAGACAGCCATGAAGTGGATGACGGGCGAGCAGATCAGTGTCGACGGCGTCGCTGCCAGGAGGATCTTGATGCGTGAGTGTTGTGAGGATCGCCCGGTTGGGCAATGGCGGTGGATTGGGTTCGCGGTCGTCGGCTGCCTGCTCACTCCTTGGCGCGCCGGAGCCCAGCCTGCGGCTTCCGGACCGCTCTCGCTGAATGACGCCGTCCAGTTCGCGCTCAAGAACTATCCCGCGATCAAGGAGAGTCGTGCCCGGGCGCAGGCCGCCGACGAAGGAATCGGCGTGGCGCGCACCGCGTACTTGCCGCGTCTCGACATGCTGTGGCAAGAGAATCGAGCGACCACGAACAACGTCTTCGGTCTGGTGCTGCCGCAATCGATCGTGCCGCCGATTTCAGGTCCCGTGCTCGGCACGCGCTCTTATGACAGCGTCTGGGGCAGCGCGGCCGGTGTGCAACTTTCATGGGAAGCGCTCGACTTTGGTCAACGCAAGGCCAACGTCGAGGTCGCTCGCGCGCAAAGCTCGTTCGCTAAAGCCCAAACCGACCTCACGGCACTCGACGTTGCCGCTGCGGCAGCTGATGCGTTTGTCACGGTGCTTGCTGCAGACGAGGCCGTCCGTGCCGCGCGAGCGAACGTCGACCGACTGCAAGTGTTCGCGAACAACGTCCGCACGTTGGTCGCCAATCAGTTGCGTCCCGGCGCGGACGAATCGCGGGCGAACGCCGAGCTGGCGATTGCCAGAAACCAAGTCAGTCAAGCGGTTCAGGTCGCTGATATCGCGAGAGCCGCGCTGGCTGACGCGGTTGGCGCGGCCGGGACGACCGTCGAACCCGCGATGGGTAGCCTCGCGAACTTACCGCAAATGCCGTCTCTGAGTGCGGGAGATTTCACGTCGCATCCGGCGGCGCGGGCGGAGTTGGCGGTGGTTGATACCGTGCGTGCGCGCGAACGGGTGCTCGATCGTTCCTACTTTCCGCACATCTATTTCCAGTCGGGATTCGCCGCCCGAGACAGTGGCGCGCAGGCGCCAGGTCTGCCGCCGCCCGGCAGCGGCCTCTGGCCGCAGGTGCGCAACTGGGGGGCCGCGCTGCAGGTCACGTTTCCCGCGTTTGATCTGTTCACGGTGAACGCGCACAAACGGGTAGAAGTGCAGAACGAGCTTGCCGAACGCGCGCGCTACGACCTGACCATTCAGACGCTGACGACGCAGGACGCGAGGGCGCGCGCCTTGATGAAGGCGGCCGTCGACATCGCGCAGAACACTCCAATCGAGCGTCAGGCCGCCACGGCGGCGGAGAGTCAAGCGCGCGCGCGGTACGGAAGCGGCTTGACGAGCGTTACGGAGGTCGCCGAGGCGCAACGGCTGCTCGCGCAGGCGGAGGCGGACGATGCGGTGGCGCGGCTGGGCGTCTGGCGTGCTTTGCTGGCGGCGGCGCAGGTACGCGGCGATCTCACGCCGTTTCTCGACCAGGTACGGCAACCCTGATCAGTGCACGCGACATGTGATCGTCAACGGTCATCGGCCGCGCCAATCTCAATAGGGGGGAGCATGAGGATCACACTTCGTTCGACGCATTTATTGATAGTGGCCGCCGCACTGTTCGGCGCCGCGCTGATCGAATCGCAGTACTCGATCGTTCGAGCGGCTGTCGGCCGGCCGGATCTGCAGGATACGCAGAAGAAGGCTGACGGTTCGCGGTCGGTGTGGGATGGCGTGTACACCGACGAACAGGCCAAACGTGGCGCGCCGCTCTATTCTCAGTATTGCGCGTCGTGCCACGGAGCGGAGTTGACCGGCGGTGAAATGGCACCCGCGCTGGTGGGCAGCGACTTCTCGTCAAATTGGAACGGTCTGACGCTGGGCGATTTGTTCGAACGCATGCGCACGTCGATGCCGCAAGACAATCCTGGCGGTCTCAGCCGGCAACAGAACACTGACATCTTGGCCTACATACTGAGTGCTAACACGTTCCCGGCCGGCATCTCCGAGCTCGCGCGCGAGACCGAGGTGTTGAATCAGATTCGGTTCCAGTCGTTGAAGCCGCAATAACGCCACTGGTGTAGGGAAATGTGAACGCGTCTCTCGGACTGGCTCGGTGAGACGCGAAGCACGAGTTTTTGGGGAGGCAGTTCAATGTGGTTAGTCCTGACCGCTATCCGACGTCCGATCACGATCATTGTGGCCGTCATTGCCGTCGCGCTGACGTCGATCATGGCGATCCGGCAAATGAAGGTCGATATCTTTCCGAAGCTGGGCGCGCCCGCGATCTATGTCGCACAACCGTACGGAGGCATGGATCCCTCCCAGATGGAAGGGTACCTGACGTACTACTACGAGTACCACTTTCTGTACATCACCGGCATTGAACACGTCGAATCCAAGAACATCCAGGGCATCGCCCTGATGAAGTTGAACTTCCATCCTGACACGGATATGAGCCAGGCGATGGCGGAAGTTGTCAGCTATGTGAACCGTGCGCGTGCGTTCATGCCGCCCGGTGCCGTGCCGCCCTTCGTCATGCGGTTCGACGCGGGCAGCGTGCCCGTCGCGCAACTGGTCTTCTCGAGCGCGACACGCACGCCGGGCGAAATGCAGGACATCGCCCTCAACCGCGTGCGTCCGATTTTTGCCACGTTGCCCGGCGTCTCGGCGCCGCCGCCGTTTGGCGGCAGCCAGCGGACGATCGTGGTGCGCGTCGACCCTGAAAAGCTCAGGGCGTATCGGATCTCTCCGGACGAGGTCGTCTTCGCGGTCAACCGGGCCAGTACCGTGCTGCCCTCTGGAAACGTGCGAACCGGAGACCTGATTCGGATCGCGTCGACCAACGCGACGCTCGGCGGGAACATCCAAGAGCTCCTCAATGCGCCATTGCGTGTCGGCACCGGTCCCACGATCTATTTGAGAGATGTCGGCACGATCACCGACACCACCGACATCGTCGTCGGCTACGCGCACGTGGACGGGAAACGCACCGTCTACATTCCCGTCACCAAGCGTGCGGACGCGTCGACGCTGGATGTGATTCGGAACGTCCGGCAGGCGCTGCCGGCGATGCGCAACGTGGCGCCCGAGGACGTCAAGATCGACCTGGTGTTCGACCAGTCCGGGTATGTCGTCAATGCCTTGAAGGGCCTGATCACGGAAGGTCTCCTGGGAGCGGTGCTGACCGGACTGATGGTCCTCGTGTTTCTGCGGGATCTCCGCAGTGCCCTGATTGTGGTCGCTACGATTCCATTCGCCTTGCTGGCCTCCGTCGTGTGCCTCTGGATGTCGGGTCAGACGATCAACATCATGACGCTGGGCGGTCTCGCGCTGGCCGTCGGCGTGCTCGTCGACGAAGCGACGGTGTCCATCGAGAGCATCCACACGCACCTGGCATCCGGCCTGTCTCGCGCCCGCGGTGTGATTGAAGCCTCGCGCAAGACGGCTGTCCCGCGCCTACTCGCGATGCTCTGCGTCCTGTCGGTGTTCATCCCGTCGTTCTTCATGACCGGCGTCGGTGGTCAGTTGTTCGTCCCGCTCGCGCTTGCCGTCGGGTTTGCGATGCTGGCGTCGTACCTGCTGTCGAGCACGCTCGTGCCGGTGCTCTCCATCTGGATGCTCCGAGCGGGACACCATGAGGAGGCGGGCTTCTTCGAAAAGCTGCAGTCGTCGTACCGCGATCGGCTTGAATCGATGCTACGGCTTCGGTGGGTGTTGGTCGCCTGCTACCTTGTGGCAACGGGATTGCTCATTGCCATCCTGTTCCCAAGGCTCGGAACCGAAATCTTTCCCGAGGTGGAAACGCACCAAATTCAGCTACGCCTGCGCGCACCCACCGGCACGCGCCTCGAACGCACCGAGGTGATCGCCTTGAAGGCGATGGATGTGATCAGGGAACAGGTGGGGCCGAAGAATGTCGACATCACAACCGGCTTCATCGGCGTGCAGACGCCAAACTATCCGATCAACACGATTTACCTGTTTGCGAGCGGCCAACACGAGGCCGTCCTCGGTGTCGCGCTGAAACCGGACGCGCCGCCGGTCACCGACGCGCTGAAGGAGCAGTTGCGCGGAAAGCTGACGGAGGCGTTGCCGAATGTCACCGTTTCCTTCGAGGCCGCCGACATCATCAGTCAGGTGATGAGTTTCGGCTCGCCAACGCCGATCGAAGTGGCGGTACAGGGCCCCTCACTCGCGGTCACTCGCGGATTCGCCGAGAAGCTTCACGCCGAACTGGCGAAGGTTTCGTCGCTGCGCGACTTGCAGTACGCGCAGCCGCTCGATTATCCCAGTCTCCAAATCCAGATCGACCGCGATCGTGCCGGACAGTTCGGCGTCACGTCAGGGGAGGTTGCCCGTTCGCTCGTAGCGGCCACGTCGTCGAGTCGGTACACAGACTTGAATTTCTGGCGCGACCCTGGAAGCGGCAACGGGTTTCAGATTCAAGTCGAGATTCCGCAATCGAGAGTGGCGTCGATCGAAGACGTGGAGGATCTCCCGGTGATGGCGCGCAACACCGGAAGCCTCGGGCGCCCGTTGGTCTCGGACGTGGCGACGGTCGACTATGGAATCACGCCGGGCGAGGTCGACCGGTACAACATGCAGCGGGTCGTCAGCTTTACCGCCAACCTCGAGGGGAAGCCATTGGGGCAGACGCTCGCTGACGTGCGACAGGCGATCGCACGAGCCGGCGCGCCGCCGCGCGGCGTCAACGTCTTCAATCGCGGCCAGGTGCCGGCGTTCGAAGAAACGCTCACCGGGCTGCGGAGTGGAGTGCTGCTCGCGATTGCGGTGATCTTCCTGCTGCTCGCTGCGAACTTCCAATCATTCCGGCTCGCCATTGCCGTCGTGTCGGCGGTCCCCGCGGTCATCTGCGGCGTGCTGCTGATGTTGCTCGTCACGGGCACGACGTTGAACGTGCAGTCCTTCATGGGCGCGATCATGGCGATCGGCATCTCGGTCGCGAACGCGATTCTGCTCGTCACATTTGCCGAACAGTCACGACGCGACGGCGCGTCCGTGCACGACGCGGCCGTGGAGGGCGGTCAGGGCCGGCTGCGCGCTATCCTGATGACCGCGACGGCGATGATTGCCGGCATGATCCCGATGGCCTTGGGGACCGGCGAGCGCGCGCAAGGCGCTCCGTTGGGCCGCGCGGTCATCGGCGGCCTGTTCCTGGCAACCATGGCCACGGTGATTGTCCTTCCCGCGGTCTACACACTCGTGCAGGCGCGAGTCCGCACGGTTTCTCCCACTTTGGACCCCGATGATCCGACGAGCGCACACTATGACAAACGCACATCGGCATAGGTTCTCCATCGCGTCGATCCTGATGCTGTTCGCGGCAACGGCTGCGGCGCAGGCGCCGGCGCCCGCGCAAGCATCCGTGGAGGTTGTCCGCGTCACATCCAAAGCGGTCGATCGGCAAGTCAAACTGCCCGGCGAGTTCCAGCCGTACCTCGCCGTTCCGATTTACGCCAAGCTGCCTGGATTTGTGAAGCGCGTGGCCGTCGATCGAGGAAGCACGGTTAAACAAGGCCAGGTGCTCGTGACCCTCGAAGCGCCGGAAATGCAGGCGCAAATCGCCGAAGCCCAGTCCAAGGCGCAGGCGCTCGGCCTGCAGCGGGGGGAGGCCGAAGCCAAACTCGCGGGAGCGCAGAGTACCTACGACCGCCTGAAGGCGGCGTCCGCCACTCCGGGTGTCGTGGCCGAAAACGACGTGGTCGTTGCGCAGAAAACCGCCGAGGCGGCGCAGGCGCTCGTGCGGTCGTACGAAGATTCGATCAAGGCCGCACAGGCGCAGGTTCAATCCGTCAAAGATCTCGAACAGTACTTGACGCTGAAGGCGCCGTTCGACGGCATTATCACCGAACGCAACATTCATCCCGGCGCGCTGGTCGGAACCGGAACCACATCGCCGCCGCTCCTCAGATTGCATCAGGTCTCGCGTCTGCGCCTGGTTGTCGCGGTGCCCGAAGCGCTGGTCGGCGCGATGGTGAAAGGCGCTCGAGTGCCGTTTACCGTGCCGGCATATCCGGGCGAGACGTTCTACGGGATCGCGAACCTTGTCGCGCACGATCTCGACGAGAAGACCCGCACGATGGCCGTTGAACTCGATGTCAAGAACCCGGACCTCCGACTCAGCGCGGGCATGTACCCCGAAGTGCAGTGGACAGTGAGGCGGCCGCAGCCATCTCTGCTGGTGCCTCCCACCACCATCGTCACGACGACGGAGCGCACGTTCGTGGTTCGCGTGAACAACGGCGTGGCGCAATGGGTGAATGTGAGCCGCGGCGCGCGCGTCGGCGACCTCATCGAGGTATTCGGTGCGCTCAAGGACGGCGACACGATCGTTCGGCGCGGCACAGACGAGATTCGCGAAGGCGCGAGGGTCAACATTCAGCCGGCAAAACCAAGCTAGTTGACCGGTGAACTGTCGGTGCTCGCCGACGAAGTCCGTGTCGGCGAGCACCGATCAGTCTCGTCGCAATCAGTCATATGACCACACCGCCGTTGCGGTCAACGCACTCCGGCGCACGGAGCCTTGGAAAAACAACGGCGGTGCTGCTGACGGCGGCGATGATTGTCGGCACAGGGCTATTTGCGTCCTTGGGCGCAGCCACAGCCGAAGCAGGTAGCGGCATCCTGGTCGCGATGCTCATTGGCGGAGTGATCGCATTACTCACCGGTATTAGTGCAGCGGAAGTAGGTGTTAACTATCCGCAGGAGGGCGGCGCGTTCATTTGGACACGCCGTTTTGGCTTTCACACCGTCAGCTTCGCGGCGGGTCTGGCCTACTTGTTCGATGGGATCGTGGGACTCGGCCTTCTCGCTCTTGGGTTCGCCACATATTCTGCGCAGCTATTTCCCGGCTTGCCCGTACCGTTTGCCGCAAGCCTTGCGCTCATCGCTGTTGCGGCCGTGAATTTCCTCGGGATCTCCCCGACCTCCAAAATCCTGATCGGCGTCTTTTTCATCGATGTTGTCCTGCTAGGTCTCTATGTCAGCTTTGCGGTGCCTCGCGTACATGGAGAACACCTACGACCGGTGCTAGGGCCTGGACTCGGCGGCGTGCTCCGCGGCGCCGCGGTCTTCTTCTGGACCTGGGATGGATTTCAGCGCACCGCGATCATGGCGGACGAAATCAAGGATCCCCGAAAGGCAATTCCGTTCGCGGTTGTCGGCGGCATTGCGATCGCGGCTGCTATCTATCTCATTGTGGCAGCGACGACGCTTGGCGTTTTGGGCGCCGAAGCGATGGGACAAACCGACGCGCCAATTTTCCGCGGCGCGGCAGCGGCCATTGCGCAATGGGCCGGATGGATGATCCTGACGTCGGCGTGGATGACCGCATTCAGCGAAATGCTCGGCGATCTACTGAGTACGTCGAAGGTCGGACACGCGATGGGCAAATCCAAGGAATTGCCGCGTTGGCTGGGTGTCGTGCATCGGCGGTTTCACAGCCCGCACCACGCACTCTTGGTGCTGACGATCATCGGCCTTGCTCTCGTGAATCTATTCCCGCTGCGGCTGCTCATGCCGGTGGCAAGTGCGTGCACGCTGGTTTGGTATGCGGCGACAAATTTTGCGGCATTGGAACTTCGACGGGACAAGCGTTTCGCCCCGGCCGTCGTCTCGTGGCTTGGCATTGCGGCGTGCCTGGGACTTTTTCTTTCATTGCCCCGTTGGAGCGTCATCGGCGCTGGAGGAATTCTTGGTCTCCTTAGCGGAATTCGCTGGCTACTGATTCGCACGAAGATAAGGCCCGCTTGAGCGACAACGTCCGTCAGAAGCGCGCGCGGGCCGAGAATTGCAGCCGGCGCGGCGGTTGCGCCGCAACGGCGCGCCCGAAGAACGGCGATGTGACGGTGCCGATGTAATTCGAGTCGTTGACGCGATTCAGCACGTTGAACGCATCGATCCCGAGCGTGACGTTCGGCCCCGAACGCTTCTTGGCCCGGTCGAGAAACAGGTCGTACGACCAGCGCAGATCCAGATCGGCGTACGCGGGGCCTTGCAAGCTGTTGCGCGGCACACCTGGCGGCCTCGCATTCGCGATGCCGGTGTTGAAGTCGTCGTGTCCAGTCGTGAGCGAGTACGGCCGGCCGGAATACAGCGCGAGCGCGACACCAACCTTGAACAGAGACCCTGGGTTCACCGTGCCGAGCACATCGAACCGGTGCCGCTGATCGAAATCTGCCCGCGCGTACTCGAGCGACAGGTCGTACGAGTTGGGCGGCACCCATGTGATGCCCGAGGTATTGTTCTTCGTCTCGCTCAGCGTGTACTGCGCTGATGTGTTGACGAAGCGTGTGACTTGCCCGCGGAGTGTGAACTGCACCGAGTTGCCGACCAGCTTCCCCGTCGATTCGATCTCACGAATGACCCCGCGCGTCGGATCGGGCCGCGCCGTGTATAGCGGCGGCAGCGGCGCGTTGATGTCGCGCGACAAGAACTGATCGAACCCGCGGGTCCCGGTGTACGTGACACTCACACTGGTCGACTTCGCGAGCTGGTGCTCGAGGCTCAGGCTGTATTGCAGCATCCACGCAATAACGACGTCTGGCGCGAGCCGAACGACACTCGGCGGTTCCGTCGCGAGGCTTTGCCGAGGTCCGAATGGATCGGGATAGCCCGGATTCGTAATGACGTACCGGAGCTGACGAATGCCGTTGTACCGGAGCAAGTCCTGAATGGGTCTGGGGCCCGTGCGATCGTAGAACACACCCGCTCCGCCACGAATCACGGTCTTCCCGTCGGCGCGTGGGGCGAATGCGAGTGATCCGCGCGGCCCGACGTTGTTGTTGTCGTGAAAATAATTCTGCCAATCGTACCGGAGGCCGAGTGAGGCGGACAGTCGGGGACTGATCCGAATTTCGTCCTGAACGAAGAGCCCGACCACTTTTTCCAGAAACGCGACGTGGCCGTTCCCCGCTTGTTGAATGAACGCGTACGGTCGGCCCGTCGTGTAGTCCCCCAGGGTCGAGAAGTAGAACGTGCCGCTTGTGTTCGTGTTGTCATCGAAGCGCCGGCGGCTCCAGTCGGGAATATTGATACCGCCCTTCAGGGTGTGACGTCCTGAGGACCACGTCAGCATTTCCGTCAATGTGAAGTGATGTTCCGTCCGAAGCTGGTCACCTTGCGCGCCGCCGCCCGTAAAGGCGTCGAGCACGACCAGCTTGGGCGCTGGACTCGCGCTCGTCGTACGCTCGAACTCCTGACCCACGAACAAGCGAAATTGGTTGAGCAGCTTGGGCGCGAGGATTGTCTGCTGCGTGTAGACCGCGCTTTGCTCGATGAAGTTCCAGTTCGTCGCCGCCGACGGAAGCGTGACGCCACCGATGCCCTGGTTGTGCATCGTCTGATCTTGGTACGACAATGTGACCGATTGGGTCGTGTTCTCGCCACGCTGATGATTGAGCGTCCCTGCCGCGAGCACGTTGCGATAGGGCGAGGCAACATTTTGCTGAATCGCTCCAGACGGCCCCTGCGCAAAGACAATCGATTCGGCGTCGTCGGCATTGTCCCTCACCGACAATGTGAACGAGGTCTTCTCAGAGTGTCGTACGGGCCCACCGAGAAAACCCTCGAAGATTCGCCGCTGCTCCGGCGGCTTGACGGCAGCGAAAACATTTCGTTCGTCGAACGTCGAATCGCGGAAGGTGAAGTTGCCGGTGCCGTGGTACTCCCGCGATCCCGGTTTCAACACCACCTCGATGCGCCCGCGCCCAGGTCGGGGATATTCGGCAGAATACGGGTCCTGATTGATCTTGATCTGTTGGATCGCCGATGCCGAGACGTTCAGGTTGTTGACTTCCACGCCATTGACGACGAGCGTGACGCCGTTGGTGCCGATGGCGCTCGCGTCGAGGAAGCGCGACATCGTCGCAAGGATGTCCTGGTTGAAGACCGGCAGATTCTCGATCGACGTCGCGTTTACGCTCGCGGCATCGAGATTCGATGCGGTGTCTGTCTTGACCTCAGCCGGCGCGTTGCCGACTGTGACTTCCTGCGTGATTCGGCCCAGCGGCATCGTCACACGCGTAGGTGCCGGCGTGCGGTTGGCAACGGTGATGTGTACCGTCGTCGTCTCGAATCCTTCAAATGTGACCTGAAGATCGTACCGACCCGGCGGAACCGACTCGAGCCGGAACGTCCCGGCGCGGTCGGTCGTGGTCGACTGCACCGTGACGCCTGCGGCGCTCTTCAATTCGACCTGTGCATTCGGGAGCACGGCGCCCGTCGAGTCTTGTACGGTCCCCGTTACGGCGACGACGGAAACGCGCTGAGCGGGCATCGCCGCTTCCAACAACACCCAGAGAACGAAGGCGCTCCACGTCCTCGATCTCACGCGCGATCTCCGTGTGTCAGGGGTCATAGGTGTCGACTCGGCTGGATCGGATCCTAGAGCCCCATTCTGAAAGTACGATGAAAGGTGATTTTTCGTCCTTTTCAGACGATCTTCAGGGTGGCTCGATACGCTTCTCAGAAGGCACCTACGAGCCGCCGGTGTCGCCGAAGGATGCGAATTCTGCTCGTCGAGGACGACGAAAAAATGGCCAGGCTGCTCCGCAGGGGTCTGGAGGAAGAACGGCATGCCGTCCACGTCGCTGACGACGGCGCGGAAGGGCTACGTTTGAGCCGGACATACGCCTTCGACGTGATCATTCTCGACGTCATGCTGCCAGGCCTGAACGGATTTGAGGTCGCGCGTCGGCTCCGCAAGACCAACACGCGTACGCCGATCCTGATGCTGACGGCGCGGGACGCTGTTGGAGACGTCGTCAAGGGGTTGAACGTTGGGGCGGATGATTATCTGACCAAACCGTTCGCCTTCGAAGAACTGTTGGCGAGGCTCCGAGCGGTGGCGAGGCGCGGTCCGGTCGAGCAACTCCCGAAACTCACGATCGACAATCTCGTCATGGACCCCGTCACGCATCGGGTGTCGCGCGCGGAGACCGCGATTCACCTGACGAAGACGGAATATGCTCTCTTGGAAATGCTCATGCGCCGGGCGGGTCAGGTGCTCTCCAGGAGCGAAATCATCGAGGCGGTATGGGGATTCGACAACACGATTGAAACCAACACGCTCGATGCGTTCATCCGCCTGCTGCGCGTCAAAGTCGACAGTGGTCATGAGCGCAAGCTGATTCACACGATTCGAAGCGTCGGGTACGTGCTTCAGGAAGAGCCGCCGGCATGAAACCCGCCTCCGTGCGTCTCCGGCTGACGCTTTGGTACCTCGGCATTTTCGCCGCGATCTTCATGGCGTACGCCACGGGGATCGTTATGGCGATGCGCGCCAGCTTGCACGCGGCGATCGACGAAGAGCTCGGCACGCGTCTCGCCGGTCTGCGGACGTTCATGGAGCGACACGATCCGTCGGTCTCGATGGAGGACTTCCGCGACGAGTTCCGGGAGCATTCCGGGCTGAGGCCGGGGGGCGATCTCGTGCAAGTGAGCGATTCACACGGTGGATTGTTGTTCCAGTCGCGATCGATTCGGGACTATCACGTGGATCCACCGGTCGTCGTGTCGTCCGCGCCTCGTTATGAAATCGTGAACGCCGGTGGTACGCGGATGCGAGTCCTGACGGCGAATGTGACCGTTGCTGGTCGCAGGTACGTCGCGCAGTTGGCCGCCCCAGTCGCTGACGCGTATGCTCTCGTGCAGCGGTTTCAGTGGCTCATCGCGTCGTCGATTCCGGTCGTCCTCGCGCTCGCTTCCGCGGCCGGCTACTGGCTGAGCCGCCGCGCCTTGGCTCCCGTCGATGACATCACCAGCACCGCGCGGTCAATCGGGGAACACAATCTTTCGAAACGACTGCGCATCTCGCCGTCAGGCGACGAACTGCAGCGTCTCGCCGAAACGTTCAACCAGATGCTTGATCGGCTCGAGGTAGCGTTCAGACGTATCACGCAATTCACGGCGGATGCATCGCACGAGTTGCGGACGCCTGTCGCGCTCGTGCGCACGACCGCGGAGCTGGCGCTGCGACAGGACCGCAGCGAGCCTGAGTATCGCGAGGCCATCGGCGAAATCCTCGACGAGGCCGAACGGATGAGCGGTCTCCTCGACAGCCTGCTCACGCTCGCGAGAGTCGACTCCGGTGCAGAGGCGCTGAGTCTCGCGGACGTTGATCTCGCGGCTGTGATTCGCGACGTGTGCGGTCGTAGCGAGCCGCTCGTCCACTCGAAGCAGCTTCGATTGGACCGGGTGCTCCCCGACGGACGGATGGTGGTGCATGGTGACGCGCATGCGCTCGAACGTCTGTTCCTGATTCTGATCGACAACGCCATCAAGTACACGCCGAGTGGCGGGCGCATCCGCGTGGCGCTCGAGACGCAAGCTGATCAGGCTGCGGTCACGATAGAAGACACCGGCGTCGGCATTCCAAAGGACGCGCTCCCGTTTGTGTTCGACCGGTTTTATCGGGTGGACAAAGTACGATCGCGTCAAGATGGCGGTGCAGGTCTCGGACTGTCGATCGCACGCTGGATCATCGACGCGCATCGCGGGTCGATTGAGGCCGAGAGCATCCAGGGCAATGGGACCACATTCATCGTGCGAATCCCCGCCGCGACCGCATCGCTGCTCGGGGATGGAGCGATGACATGAGCGTGTTGATGATCTCGCGTTTGGAGTAGCGACGAATTCGTCGAGTTCACGGAAGGCGCAGTATTGGAGGCCGTTATGAAACTGGCAGTCCTCGTGTTCACCTCCGTCGTCTCAGTCGCCGTAGCGCCAGACGAAACCGTTACTTTCGACAACGCGCCGACAGGCCAGACGCCTGCCGGTTGGACCGCGACCAAGACCGGCAGTGGCACAGCCAAATGGACGGTCGAAAAAGACGACTCGGCACCGAGCAAACCGAATGTCCTGAAGCAGTCTGGCGTCGCCACCTATCCCGTCTGCTACAGGGACGACACCAACCTCAGAGACGGCTTTGTGGAAGTGAAGTTCAAGCCGATCTCTGGCAAAGAAGACCAGGCTGGAGGAGTTGTCTGGCGGTTGAAGGACGCGAACAATTACTACATCGCCCGCGCCAACGCGCTCGAGGACAATGTCACTATCTACCATACGATCAACGGACGCCGCACTGAGAAGAAGCGCACGAACATGAAAGTCGCGTCCAACGTGTGGCACACGATCCGCGTGGACTTTGCTGGCAATCACTTCACCGTCACATGTGACGGCAAGAAGGCGATCGAGTGGGACGACGATACGTTCAAAGACGCGGGCAAGGTCGGTGTCTGGACCAAAGCCGACAGCGTCACGTTATTCGACGATTTCAGTTACGGCGCAAAGTGATTGAGGCATTCAATGAAACGAACGTCCGTGTCGGCCGCGTTTGTTGCGCTTGTTGCCACTCTTTCATCGTCCGCGCAGGAACCGCTCACTCTTGTACGGTCGATCGACCTACCCCGCGTCGAGGGGCGAATCGATCACATGGCGTTCGACGCAGCCGGCCAGAGACTGTACGTTGCGGCGCTCGGCAACAACACCGTCGAAGTGCTCGACCTGAAGAGCGGCAGTCATGTGAAAAGCCTTCCTGGCTTTCGCGAGCCGCAGGGCATCGCGGTCCTTCCTGACGCGAGACTCGTCGCCATCGCCAACGGACAGGGCAATGGCGTCCAGTTGATCGACGCGAGCGACTTCCATTCGACCGGGTCGGTTCGCCTCGGAGACGACTCGGACAACGTCCGGTACGACCTGACCGCCAAGCGCCTGTTCGTCGGATTTGGCGGTGGTGCCCTGGCAGGCATTAGTCCTTCCGATGGCAAAGTTCTCGGAGAAGCGAAGCTCTCCGGTCACCCTGAATCGTTTCAGCTCGAACGCTCCGGGCCTCGCGTGTTCGTGAATGTACCCGACGCGGATCAGATCGTGGTCGTCGATCGAGCGGCGATGAAGGTTATCGCGACGTGGCCGGTCGTTGGCGCGAAAGCGAACTTCCCGATGGCGCTCGATGAGGCGAACCACCGGGTGTTCGTCGGATGTCGCCGGCCGGCGAAAGTGTTGGTGTACGACACGGCGACAGGCAAAGAATCCAGCTCGTTCGACATCGTCGGCGACACCGACGATCTCTTCTACGATGCTGTACGCAAGCGGTTATATGTGAGCGGCGGCGAAGGCTACGTCGATGTCTTTCAGGAACAGGATGCGGGCCGTTTCGCTCGCGTCGCCCACACCGCGACGGCGCCAGGTGCGCGCACATCGCTCTTCGTCCCTGAACTCTCGCGCCTCTATCTGGCGGTTCCACACCGGGGCAACCAGAAAGCCGAAGTTCGCATCTACGAAGCACGCTGACCTCGCAGGTGTCCTTCGAGATCCGTCGAGTGCACCTGACGTCGGCAGCCGCCACGGTCGCGTGCCTGAGCGCCTCACTCTTCGCCGCACAGCAGCCAGACCGTGCGCGCGGTGACGCGCCGGTTGCGACGGCCCAGCGGACCACAGGAACGATTCACGTCGACGGGCGCCTTGATGAACCCGATTGGGAAAGAGCGCCGGCCATTGGGCCGCTGACTCAGCGCGAGCCGCTCGAGGGTCGCGAGGCGACCGAGCGCACGGACGTCCGGATCCTGTTCGACGAGCAGGCACTCTACATTGGCATCGAGTGCCACGAGTCCCATCCAGGCGGGCTCGTATCAACGCAGCTCACGCGTGACGCCAATCTCGACGTGGACGATCGCGTGACGATCGTGCTCGATCCATTCTTCGATCATCGCAACGGATTCTTCTTTCAGGTGAATCCCGCCGGGGCGCGGTCGGACGGACAGATCTCGAACAACGCGCAAAGCCTCAGCCGGGACTGGGACGGTATCTGGGACGCCGCCGTGACGCGAACGTCCGACGGATGGACGGTGGAACTGTCGATCCCGTTCAAGACGCTTCGATTCCGTCCGGACCAAACCGTGTGGGGCTTCAACGTCGAGCGCCAGATCAAGCATCTGTTCGAGACCGATCGATGGGCGGCGGCGCGCGTCACGAGTTGGATTGGCAATCTGGCCGATGCTGGTCAGCTGACGGGACTGGAAGGAGCGCGACAAGGGCATGGTTTGGACGTGCGGCCGTACGTGTCCGGTGGACGAGATACCGGCGATGACGAATTTACCGGTGGTCTCGATGTCTTCAAGAACCTGACGCCGAACCTGAACGCCTCGCTCACCGTCAACACAGACTTCGCCGAAACCGAGGCCGACATCCGTCAGGTCAATCTGACGCGCTTTCCGCTGTTCTTTCCTGAGAAACGGACGTTCTTTCTGGAGGGCGCCGGGGTATTTGACATCGCGGGCCTGGCGGGGGAAACGGATCTCATTCCTTTCTTCACCCGGCGAATCGGTCTTCACGGCGACGAGATCACCGGCGGCGAGGTGCCGATTGGCGTCGGCGCGAAGATTGTCGGACGGCAATCGGATTACAACATCGGTCTGTTGGACGTCGAGACACGTGATCTGCCGGACGCCTCACTTCGCCGGCAGAACATGCTCGCCGCTCGCGTGAGCCGGAATCTGTTCGAGCAATCCTGGATCGGTGCGGTCGTCACCAACGGAAATCCTGATGGGGCCGGCCACAACAACCTCCTTGGCGCAGACGCTCGATTCGCCACGTCGAAATTCCATGGCGACAAGAATGTCGTGCTCGATCTTTTCGCACAGCGCACCGACGACCGGACGGTCGGCCGCGATTACGCGGCGGGATTCGGTCTTTCCTATCCGAACGATCGTTGGGACGTGTTTCTCAATTGGAAGCAGATCGGTGAGAATTTTCAACCGGCGCTCGGTTTTGTGCCACGCGTGGGGATTCGGAAGACGATCGCACGAGTCGCGTTTCAGCCGCGGCCGAAGCGATGGGGCATCCGACAGTTCTTCTTCGAGCTCGAGCCCGAGTACATCACCAACCTCGGCAATCGCCTCGAGAACTGGCGGTTGTTCATGGCGCCGTTCAACGTGCGCACCGAATCCGGAGAACATCTGGAATGGAATGTCATCCCGGAGTTCGAGCATCTCGATGTGCCATTCGAGATCTATCCCGGTGTGATCCTTCCGCCAGCCTCCTACCAATGGCACAAGTACCGGGCTGAAGCGAACACCGCGACGAAGCGCCGGTGGGTAATCGACTTCGCGTACTGGTGGGGTGGTTTCTACGACGGCACCCGCAAGCAGACCGGACTCGGCCTGACGCTGAAGCCAAACGCCCACCTGTCGATCGCGGTGCGTGCAGACCGAAACGACGTTGTGCTGCGGGAAGGGCGGTTCTACACGCAGGTGGTGACCGCACGGGCGGACTACAACTTCACGCCGAACGTGTCGTGGCAGAACCTACAGCAGTACGACAACGAATCCCGGCTCCTCAGTTTCCAGAGTCGCTTCCGGTGGATCTTGAGACCCGGCAACGATCTGTTCTTCGTCGTCAACCGTGGATGGGTGAAAACGTTCGATGACCGATTCGATTCCGCGTTCGATCGCACATCCTCCAAGCTTCAGTACACCTTCAGATTTTGAGGAGCTCGAGAAGCCTCTTCTGCAGCGACCGGCGATGAGTACGCGCCAACGTCATCGCTTCCTCCTACTCCGCGGCTTCATGGACATCGAACCTCCCGCTATAATGGCGACCAAGAACGCGCTGGCCGCATAATTTCTCTTTCTGAAATGCCTGTCCGCGCCTGGTTGCCCGGCTCTGTGATGTGGCTTGCAGGGATCATGTTCATCGTCCAGAACGTCACCACCCAAATGAACACGGGAGAGATTGACGGTACGGTGCACGATGCGCTCGGCGGTGCCGTTCCTGGCGCGGCGGTCACTATCAAACATGCCGCAAGCGGGCTGACGCGAGAACGGACGTCCGACCTGGCGGGACGGTTTCTGTTCTCTGAGGTTCCGATCGGCGAATACGTGTTGTCGATCGAACGTAAGCGTTCGATGAACGCCGTCTTGAACCGCCACAAGCGGTCCTTCAGACCCGAGCCCGGAGGTGTCGGGTGGCGACGAACGGGACTCGGCAGGACATGACGGCATTAGTGGGGCAGTGGGAGCGGAGTGGTGAATCGCGGGGGGCATTCGCGCATCGGCATGGGCTGACTGTTTGGCAATTTGATTACTGGAAGAGACGCATTCGTCAGGACGTGGCCACCGAGCCGACCGGATTTGCGCCGGTGCAGTTGATTAAGGCGACGGAGCCGGCGGATCGCGGGGTCGTCGAAGTCGCGCTCGCGAACGGCGAGCGATTGACGATCCGCGATGGTGTGTCCGCTGGCCTGCTCCGCGCGATTCTCTCGGCCCTTCGGGAAACGTGCTGACGATCTCCGCGGCGGTTCGGATCTATGTGGCGACCGGCGCCACGGATCTGCGGCGCTCCATCGACGGCCTCGCCGCGCTGGTCCGAGAACGGTTCGATCTGGATCCGCTCTCGGGCCATCTCTTCCTGTTTCGCAACCGGCGCGGCGATCGCGTGAAGATCCTGGCGTGGGATCGAGCGGGCTTCTGGGTGCTGTACAAGCGGCTCGAGCGCGGCATCTTTACGTGGCCCGCGGTCGAGGACGGGGTCCGCGTGGAGATGCGGAGCGCCGACCTGTTGCTGTTGCTCGCCGGCGTGGGTCTGACGCACACGCGGCATCGCCGCTGGTATGAACGCGTCGCCTGAGAGGAACATCGGCTTGTACGAGTGATCGATGTCGCGTATCATGGCGGCGTGTCCGATGCGCGCATGGGCGACGTCGATGATCTGGCGACTGCGCGTACGCTCATTGCCACGCTGCGGGACGAGATCACGAAACTGCGGCGCGAGAAGGCGACCCTCCAGCATCAACTCAACGTCCTCTGTCAGCGGTTGTTCGGCAAGAAATCGGAACGGGTGAGCCCGGATCAATTGCGGCTCGCGTTTGCCCAGTTAGCGAATGAGCCGCAGGCCGCGTCCGAGCCGATCGAAATGGATTCCGGGGAGCGGCCGGGCCGTTCCCGGCGTCGGGCCGCGCCCCCGACTGGTCGCCGCCTGCTGCCGCCCGCGTTGCCGCGGCAGCGTGTGGAGATCGACGTGCCGGAGGCGGACAAGATCTGCGCCTGCGGACAGACGAAGGTGCGGATCAGCGAGTCGGTGTCCGAAAAACCCGAGTATATTCCGGCGAGCGTGCGCGTGCTCGAAACGGCGCGGTTCAAGTACGCGTGCCCGCGCTGTCACGACGGCGTCATCGAGGCGGCGGCGCCCCCGCAAGCGGTCGAGAAATCGCTGGCTGCGGAAGGGCTCCTCGCGCACGTCGTCGTCTCCAAATACGTCGATCATCTGCCGCTGTACCGCCTCGAACGGATCTTGCTCCGCCAAGGGCTTGATTTGTCGCGGACCACGTTATGCGGCTGGGTCGCGGACGTCGCGACGGCGCTGACGCCGATCGGCGACGAGCTCTGACGCCAGGTGACCGGCGCCACCTATCTGCAAACTGACGATACGCCGGTGACGATTCTCGAAGCCTTTGGCGGCAGTCGAAAAGGCCGGCTCTGGACGTAACTTGATCCGATCGGCCGCCAGGTGGTGTTCGACGCGACGCCGACGCACGAGCGCGACGGACCCGAAACGTTCCTCGCCTCATTTGCCGGCGATCTCCAGGCTGACGCCTACACCGGCTACGACGCGCTCTACACCACGGGACGGATTCGAGAAATCGGCTGCTGGGCGCACGCCCGCCGGGGCTTTGTGGAAGCGCTGGCCACCGATGTGCGGGCGGCCCTCATGGTCGCGCTCGTGCAGCAACTCTATCAGGTCGAACACGTAGCCGCCGAACTCGATCCGGAGAGACGGCGGGCGCTGCGCCAGACGGACTCGCGGCTGCTCCTCACGAAGATCGCGACCGAGTGCGACCAGCTCGCCCGGACCGTGCTCCCCAAATCGCCGTTGGGCGATGCGCTCCGGTACCTGACGAATCAGTGGGCAGCGCTCCAGCGCTTCGTGGAGGACGGACGGCTCGCGATCGACAATAATCGGGCCGAGAACCAGCTCCGCATCGTCGCGCTCGGCCGGAAGAACTGGTTGTTCGCGGGCAGCTTCGAGGGCGCGCGTCGCGCCGCGCTGCTCTATTCACTCGTCCAAAGCTGCCAGCTGATTAACATCTCGCCTTTTGAAGAGATCATCCCGACAAACAGAGACTCAAAAGTCAGCCTGCTCGCTTGGCTTGTTCGCTTTTCGGCCAATCGACGGATTTGATCGACGCGACGATCCAGTCGGGAGCGGACTGCCCGGGGCACGCGCCCCACCGCTGAAGCGGTTCGTTCCCGAACCGAATCACGCCACTATGCCGCGCCTTGTCTCTATCCACCTCCGGATTGGGATCAACGAAGCCCAGCTTGGCCCGAAGAAGCTCAACGTCCTTGGGCTCGCCGGTCAGAATCAGCCAGCCAGGCCCGATTCCATGCATGCGCGCATACTCTTTCAGCACCTTCGGACTGTCCTCCTCCGGCCTGACAGTGATCGAATAGATGAAGATGTCTCGACCGACCCGTTCGCCGAGAAGTTTCTGAACCGTCATCAGGTTCGCCGTGATTACAGGACAAACCCCTTCGCAACTCGCATACATGAAATTGAGCACCACGATCTTGTCCTTGAGCAGGTCATCGTAGAACCTGACCTTTTTGCCTTCGTGAGTCGTCAGCACGACGTTAGGGAAATAGCGATCCCTCAGCACCTCACGTGACGTCTTCGGCGCTGCGTTCGGTTTGGAATCTTCCGTGAACGCCCGCGCCGAAGTCCAACCGGCGAACGGAGCCATTCCAACCACTGCCATCAGGTTTCTTCTATCTATCATGGCTGGCCGTCTCCTTTCTCATCTCCTATAGCGGTCTGCAGGCGCTTCGGGCGCCGTGGCGACGCGCAGTCACATTACGGATTCTGGTTCAGATCACCCGTCGTGCCGATCTCCCAGCGCAACATCATCGCGTGATCCTCGTGAATCGTGTTGTGGCAATGCATGGGATAGCGCCCGAGGAAGTCGCGGAAGCGGAAGAACAGTGTGACCTGGGTATTGGGATTCAGTCGTATCACGTCCTTGCGGGATACGTTGACCGAGGTCGGCGGTTCATTGAAGCAGAACTGATTGTTCCCAGAGAAGATTTGGTACTCCTCGAAGTGAATATGGATCGGGTGTGTCCAGGCAGGACGATCAGTTTGCGTATTCCTTAAGACCCAGCGTTCCACGGTGTTCTGCTGCACGGTGAAGCGAATGGTGTTGCAGTCCATGAATTGGTTGTTGATTGTCCATTGACCGTTCTGCGTCAGCTCAAAGTTGAAAGTGCGCGTGACCCTCGGCTGAGCGGTCTTATCCGGAAGAGTATAGAATGTGGGGTTCGTCGCCGGGTCCACACTGTTGTCGGCCACCGGCGGAAGATCCACAACGATCTGGAGCAGCAAGTTACCTTGACCACGCTGACTCAGTTCGCAGTCGGGGCCGCGTCCATTTCTTTGTACCAGACGATTCTCCAGATATAGAGTTCGCCCCGCGAACGGTGCGAAGTCGATGATCACATCCGCACGTTCGGCGACGCCGAGTTTGACGGACGAGATCTGGATTGGGTGCGGGAGCAGGTTGCCGTCGTTGGAAATCTGCCAGAACTGATTCGTCGTGGAGGAGTCCAACCTCGTGAGAAAGATCTGATAGAAGCGCGAAGGGCCGCTATTCAGCCAGCGGAATCGGTACCTGCGCGGGCTGACATGCAGCACCGGTTGAATCTTGCCGTTGACCAGGAATTTGTCTCCCAGAATGCCATCCAGATTGAACAGATCGAAGGCCAGTAACCCGGCTTGATCGAAGCACTTGTCTGCGAACATCATCGGGATGTCGAAGTCCGGGAAGCTAGGAAGATGGAACCCGGTGCTCTCATTGCCGGTGTCGAATTGGTTGAACAAGAGAAAGAATCCGGCCAGCCCCTTGTAGACATTCTGCGACGTGAAATCCACGCGGTGGTCGTGATACCAAAGCGTGCTCAGCGCTTCATTGATGTCGCCGTTGGGCTGATGGTCCGAGGCGAACCCTGCCAGCACATTCGGGTAGTGCTGATCATAGAAATGGCCTATCTCAAAGAAGTCGCAGGGGAAGCCATCGCTTTCAGATGGAGTATGGCCGTTGTGCAGGTGAGTCGAAACCGAAGGCAATCCAAAGCCGCCGTTATTGATCGGAAGGCTGTTGACATTGCGGACGAGGATTGGCACACCGTAGTTGCTGACATAGGTGGGACCCGGAACAATCGCATCGAAGCCCCACATGGTTTGGACGGGCAAGTCCGGGCTCACGGTGACGTTGGCCGTCTGTTGAACGACCTGATACAGTCGCTGCGGTGGGAGCTGCGTAAACGCTTGATGGCAACGCGTGCGGCTCTCGCCGGCGGCGGTATTCGGGCATTCGGTCGGCGCCGGGTTGAGCGAGGGTACCGACTGCTTCACCGGCATGATGGGAAGGAGGTCGACGAATGGCGTGGTCGCCGGGCTTGTACACTGACCGGTCTGACCGAACGATGAGAGCGCATCTTGGGCGCGGACGCTTAATCCTCGCTTGGGAATCAGAAGGCCCGCGCTCGTCAGCAGCCCCATCTTCATCAAGTCTCTTCTGCTGAACTGTGCCGCGATGAGCTCGCGCCTGTTCTTTGCGGCGTTCGCCTGATCCCTGAGTTGTCTTCTGTTGATTTTAGAGATGTAGGCCACAGCAACTCCTCCTCTCTAGCAGGGGTGAGGCATAGAGGCCCGCGGTCGCTCAGTGACGACTACCCTCACCGTCGACGGCACGTGGCTCGTGACGTGGGCGGATCAGAAAAGTGTCCGATGCCTCATCACACCGCAACTCACTCAAAGGCACGTTCCGGCCATGTTTCTTCAGCGTCGGCGTGAAGCCTGTAGATTCGCGCGTTTGTGTCGGCTCCGAATCCACGCGGATTCAGGGGCCGGATGATATACAGTGCAGCCGGCGGTACACGCCAGCGAGCTCGCGCTCGCAATCCTCTGTGGTGCAATCGGACGCAGATCTTCGATCCGACGACTCATTGTCACCAACTGCACCTTCATGATTCGGCGCTCGCTAGTGGGCGGAGGTACCGCACCAATCTAGGCGTTGCTCAACACGGCGTGGAGCGCATGGTTATGCGCTGTTCAATTTTTGTGCTTGTGCGATTAAGCATTGAACGTGCCATGTGTTTACAGAAACGTCCAAAAAGCCCGTTCCTTTACCAGCAACAATTTAACCGCTGGGATTCCGCTATCGCGCGGCCGCGCCGTGTATCGCTTTTATTCGTGAGACAGAGGAGACTGTCTGGACCAACGACGGGCAAGTTCTAGCACCAAAGCAGTAGGCCATTCGGCGGAATTCTCTTGAGTCTCGCGTGCGGTTCGACACGGACAGGCGTCCCGAGCATCTCGCTTGTAATGAGCACGGCCAGCCGCGTTTCGACCATCGTGAGCACTCCGATACGCTGATCCGACTCTCCGTACGCGTCAATGATGTTTTCTTCAACGACTCGTCGAGCCGGTGCGTGCCGAGCGCCGGAATTCTCGGGCCCCTTCCGCGTTCGTTTCGTCTGGCCGTGTGGCACTCGCGACATCATGGCCGGCGCAAGGGAGTTACGCGGGGTCTTGGTAACGGAAGGTTCGGCCGCGCCTTTCCGCGTGAGCTGGCCAACCAACCGCTGCGGGTTGGTGGCCACGCGCATCAGGACGTCTTTGAGATAGCGAAGCGGCGGGATCTCGATCAGCTGGCGGCTCTGGACGAGCGAAGATAGCAATGCCGCGCGCCGCGCCCTTAGAGCTGGACGCAAAGAGCCAGTTCTTCCGGTCGAGGGCGACGACGCGCAGCTGGTTCTCGGCGCGATGGTTATCAATCAATTCGAGCCGCCCATCGTCGACAAACCTGCAGGGCGGTCAATTGATTGGTCAGATAGCCGAACGCATCGCCCCGCCGGGTTTCGGGAGCAGGGTGTGGGCGAGCGCGTCGCGTTCGGCCGCGATTTCGGAGAGCAGTGGCATCGACTGCGCTTGGCGCAGATCCCGGTTGGCGTCGGCCAAGGCTTCGCCCCTGCGCGCTCCACGTCATAGAGCTGCTGGATCAACGTGGCCATCAGCGCGCGCGCATCGTGGTCAGCGCTTCGACGAAGCCGCGGTGCGCGTGGGCCGAACAGCCAATTTCCCGAAGCCGGCCAGTCGCATAGTCTCGTACCCCGTGCAGGCGGCGGCCTGGAGATCGGACGCAAACGACACGAGGAACGCCTCAGCGTCGTCGCGTTCGTGCGTCGGCGTCGCGTCAAGCGCGCCACCGCCAGCTGCTTCGGATCGGGCTTCGCGGCGACGACTGCGCGGAGCCGCGTCTCTTGCCCGCGAGAACTTGTGCCCGGAATCGCGTCTGCCGTGGAGGCGCTGACCCGAAGAGAATTGCTGGCGGCTGCTGCGTTACGACAGTAGCAGCGACCGGACTAACGGCTACATTCCGTCCGACGAGCCGACAACGGCGGGGCGCATCCCGAATGGATCGTCACCGTTATTCAAACGGAGGTGGATTCCCGGTTCAAAGGAGCGGTAAACGGCGTGCGGCAGGTCGACCGCGGTGCACAAGCAGTAAGGCGTTTAACGCAACGGCGGTTTGCTCATCGGCGCGCGCGCGTGCACGCCTCGCAGGTTCAGAGGAATGCACCGCGCGCGGCGTGAGCGGCTATGCGTGGCAGGACGCGTCGGACGACGAAATCGCAATCTCTACGTCGCTACGGCTGCACCAGGTACGACCGCAGCATCTCGTTGTCTTCGTGCTCGAGGATGTAGCGTTGCCGCACTAATGCCCTCATGCGCCGCCGCGTCCCGTTGATTGGACGCCAACCGACGTCTCCGGGCCAGTTTGCACGACCGCATGTGACGTTTCAAGACGGTGTTCGTCGAACGCTTACGTCGAACTGACCGGCTTTACAAAGGTGACCGAGGCGGGCATTCGCTTGAACGTCGGCCAGCGACTGACCGTGTCAGTGGTCCTCCAGGTCGGTGGTATGACGGATGCGATCACGGTCAGCGCAGCCGCCGGCCTCTTGAACACGGCCAATGCCGAACGTGGCAACGTCATCGACAATCGTCAGGTCGTGCAGTTGCCGCTCAACGGCCGCCAGTTCGTTCAGCTGGCGCAGCTCACCGACGGGATTGCGATTCCGCCCGGCGGCACCCGTGGCGCCGCGCTGGGCCAAACGGGGAGTCTGCCCAGAGTGTACGGGCAGCGCAGCGGCCACAACATCTATCTCTTGGACGGCGTCAAGGTGACCGACGAGTTTTTCAATAACCTCGTGGTGAGTCCGTCGATCGATGCCATCCAGGAATTCAAGATCCAGAAGACGATGTACCCGGCGGAATTCGGCGGAAAGGCGTCAGCGCTGATCAACGTGGTCACGAAGTCGGGGAGCAACGCGTTACGCGGCAGCGCGCTCGAGTTCGTCCGTAGCGACAAATTCGACGCTCGCAACTACTTCGACGACCCGGCACAACCCGTACCTCCCTTGAAGCAGCATCAGTTCGGTGCGAACCTCGGTGGCCCAATCGTCCGCAATCGGAGTTTCTTTTTTCTCAGCTATGAGGGCTCACATCAACGACCGTGGTCGAGGCGAGCGTCCTGCGGTCGACGATTGTCGGAGCTGACAGCTCCACCGTGCTGAATGTGCCGATGCCAGGACCGGACGCCATCAGTCCCCGATGGCCTGTGCCGCAGCTCGCGAACATTCCCGCCATCCGCTGGGACGGCTACTCCGTCTTCAACGGTTTGACGCTCCGCGCCGAGCAGCGGTTGTCGCACGGCCTGGCGTTCTTGGGGAGCTACACGCTGTCGAAAGCCACCGACGACGCGTCCGATCCGGGAGCGACGTCGTTCGAAACCAACCTGCCGCAGGACGTGCGGAACATGGCGGCGGAGCGGGCGCTCGCCAGCTTCGATCACCGGCACCGTTTCGTTGGCAACGCCACGTGGGCGTTGCCGCCGATCGGCGGCGCCTTCGGTTCAAACTGGCGGGTCAATGCGATCGTCAATCTTCAGTCTGGCGCACCGTTCACGGTCAATCTTGGCACCGACCACGCCAACATCGGCTCAGGTCCAGCGCAGCGGCCCGACGTCGCCGGCGATCCGAATATCGGCGGCGCAGGACCGCCGAACAATGGTTCAACACGACTGTGTTTTCGTTGCCTCCGTCATTCACATTTGGCAATTCCGGTCGCGATACCGTGCGAGCGCCGGGCTATGCCAACGTCGACGCGAGCTTGCAGAAGGACGTCGTTCTCGCTGGAGGCGCTCGTCTGGAACTGCGCTGGGAGATTTTCAATCTCTTCAACCGTGTGAACTTTGACGTCCCGAATCGCATATTTGGCACATCGAATTTCGGGCGCATCTTCAGCGCGCAGCCCGCCCGGCAGATGCAGTTCGGGGTCAAGATGCAGTTTTGAACAGCACGTGACCCACACTGTTCAACTCGTTTGCGAGGCCACTATCCCCATCGCGCCGCAGCAGCCTCGTTGATTCATTCTTTATGACAAGAGTCCTTCGGTGCGCTGCGATGAATGCGTTCCGCGAACGATAGACGACTTGGACGACTGCCATGTCGGTCTTGGATCGTGTTCTAACGAACGACAAATACCGATTGTTCTTGATCGCAATCTCGTACGTGTTGCCTTCCTCATCCGTAAATCGCGAATTCGTGTCTTCTCAAAACGGCGATCCTGACAGAGATGTCAGGCTCGCCTCCGAAACCGGGTGGTACAGTCCAAGGTCTGTGACTTCTTATCACCTATCCGTTGTCGCCTTTGACCGCTCACAGGCTCGCGACAACACGGAGACACCCGATGCAACGACGCACCCTCTTGAAAACTCTAGCCGTCGCCCCCGCGGCCGCGATTACCGGACAAGTCGCCACACATGACCCGGACGGCCACGGCCGCGGACCTGCCCTGTCGCCGATACTAACGACCGAGGCAGATTGGCAGTCGGTCGCCCACGCGCTGGGCCGCACCGGCACACTCAACAGCGGCACTGTCTATCGCGTCGGCTTCCCTCGTCGAGACCTCGCTGTCACTTCGTACGGGATCCATGTCGCGGCCGGTCTGTCACTCGGTTCATACGCCGCGTTCGCGTCCTACCGCGACGGCAAGGCGATGGCCATGGGCGACCTCGTTGTCACGGAAACCGAGCTACCCGCAGTGACCGACGCGCTTCACGCCCACGAGATCGACCAGACCGCCATCCACAAACACCTGCTGGCACACGACCCCGATCTGTGGTGGACGCACTTCCACGCCGTAGGCAAAGCCGTCAACATCGCTCAAGGCGTGCGCGTTGCTCTTGACTACACGACGACCCCACCACCGGCACCGCCCACACCCCCACGGCCAATCGACCTTGACACCGCCGGAATTGACGCGGCTCTTGGCACAGTCGGCAAGAACGATGGCGGGATATACAAATTCACCTTCGCCCTCATCGAAACCATCGTGGTACACGGGCGCGTGGCGCCACCATCTATGGGCGTGATCACTGCGCTCAACTTTCAGCCGATCGGCGACCAGAAAGCCGCTATCAACGGTGATTTCGCCATGACCACCGACGAAGTTCAAGATGTGATCGTCGCCCTGCGCGCAGGCGGTATCCAGATCGTCGAGCTCCACAACCACAGCCTCGACGACCGACCGCGTCTTTTCTACATGCACTTCTGGGCCGTCGCCGATGGCGTCTCCCTGGCGCAGACCCTCGCTCAAGCCGTCCACGCCACCCGTGTGCGGCCTGCATAGTCTGATCTCGGGACGATTCAAGAACTGAGGGCCCTCGTTTCGCGACCGCCGTCCTGACGCTGACGTTCGGGTTCGGTACCACCGTCGCGATCTTCAGGCGAACTCAAGTTGGCGTCGCTCCGATAAGAGCCAAACCGCCGGAAGCGCGCCGGGCGGGTCAAGGGCGCGATGCACTGAATCATGGAGCGGCGGAGCGGACCCTTGAGCCGTCCAAGCGCTTCCGTACGATATCTGGTCGGAGCGACGCAGGCTCTGTGTCTGGCCACTGTTGGCACTCCCATTACTTCTCGTTCATACATCAGTGACCGATCGCCATCGTGTGACCGATGCTCCTGTCCCTTGATTCGCTGTTCCTTGGCTCGTGACTAACGCTGCGGCCTGAAGAGGGCGTGGCGCCGTTGTGCTCAAGTGCCGAACGGTGGGACACGTTCCGGTCCAGGGCTCGTGCCAGCTTCACCTTGTCATCGGTGTAGATCCGCGCGTCGTATCGTCCGCGTGACACCGCGACGTATGCCAAGCGTTGGTTGACCAGTTTCTCGCGCGCGCGGTCGGCCTCGACATGCACGAGAACGCGGTCAGCTGTCTGCCCCTGGCTGCTGTGACTCGTCACCGCGTAGCCGTAATCGAGATGCCGTCGCTCGTCCGCCTCGAATGCGGACGTTCTGCCGGAATCCCACCGGATCTCCATGCGTCCATTGCGGTCGATACGCTCGATCGTGCCGAGCTCCCGATTCGGTACGCCACGCTCGCGATCCGGTGCGGTCACTTGCACGCGGTCGCCGGCGGCGAACGCGCGCTCGGTCTCGCGATACAGCGTCACGCCCTGCAAGCGTCGCGGGTCGTAGCTCACCATGCGGTCCTCGTCAGTTCGGACCGTGACCTGATTGGTCTTCGCGTCGACATGTTCGACGCGCGCGTAGTCGCCGGCTTCGATACCGAGGGCTTTGCTTCCGCGGCTGTACCGCACGACGTCGCCAGCCTCGTAGCGTTCGGCCCACTGTCGATCGGCACCGGTAATCTCCTGGCGCGCCACAAGCACGGCCGTCCGATGCTCCTCACGATCGACGTGGCCCTCACGCTGCATCGCCCGGTGTATCGCATCGTTGAGGTCCTGCCTCGACTGGTTGTCAGGTGAGACGACCAGCGTCGCATGCGGGTCTTTGACGTACTCGTTCGCCATCGAGGCCAATCGTTGGTCGCGCGGTCCGACTTCGTGCACGCGGCCTTGTCGATCGAGGCGTTCAACGGCGCCGTGCACATCTCCGCGAGAGAGCTGTTCAACGACCGCCTTCAACTCCGGATCACGCTGTCGCACGATCTCGTCAAGATGGGCTGTGTGAATTCCGGCTTCCTGGAGCTGGTGATACGGCCGGCCGGCGTCAACCGCTTCATGCTGGCGAACGTCGCCCACGAGCAGTACGCGGTCGTCCGGACCGAGGCGCCCCAGAAACGTGTGTATCTGCTTCGTGCTCGCCAAGCTCGATTCGTCGAGCACGTAGAGTCGCTTCTGATCAGTTGCGTTTGCTTGCTCATTGCTGCGCGCCAGGTGCCGCTGCAGCGTGCTGGACTCGATCCCGCACTCGGCCAGTTTGTGGGCCGCGCGTGACGTCGGCGCAAAGCCCTCGACGTGATAGCCCTCGCGCTCAACCGCGTCCCGAACCGCGGTCAGCGCCGTCGTCTTCCCAGCGCCGGCGGTGCCGTCGAGCGCCATTACCTGATCGCGACTCGAAAGGATCTCCTGAACGGCTGTGCGTTGGCTCTCGTTCAACTGCTCGTACTCACCGATCGCGTCGCGCGTGTTCTCGGACACCAGCTCCGCGTGTTGCCCCTGACCGGCACGCATCCGATCGATCGTCTCTTGCTCGAGCTCCATCATCGCGGGCGTGGTAAATGACCGCCCTGGCGTGCTCCCATCTTCTTCTACGGCGATGAACTCGCCTCGTTCGGCGCGCCGATCGACCTCTTGTTGGATATCGTTAATGCGCGCCTCCCCGAGCGACCGCTGCAACGCGTCACGTAGAATCGCCCGCTCCTCGACGACGGCTTCGCGTTCCAGATTGCGATCGCGCGCGAAGGTGACCGCCCGCCGTGCCGCATTCGCCTGGTCACGTTCGTGCTCGACGTCATGCGCGCGCCGGTGTTCGCCGGCCTCCACGACCCGCGTCGGCTGATTCCCAAACTGCTCCGCAAGCTGCTCGTGCCGGTGCTGCATCTCCTCATGCGAGACATCCAGCTTGGCTTCCCGCGTCTGATGCGCGGCGATCTGGGCAGCCGCGGCGCCCTGTCGATCCGCTTCAGCGAGGTAGTCTTCAATTTGCTGACGACGAGGGCTGGATGCGTCGAGGTATTCGCGCGTGTAACCGCGGATCTCAGGCTGGCCGCTGCGACCCCGCTCGATCTCGTAACCCAGCGAGGCCAGTCGTGCCGCTAGCTCCGAGCGGTACACCGTCGTCGCGTACTGCTGCGTGCGGTATAGCTCTCGTGATTGCAGCGGACGAACGGTACCGTCGGCCGTCTCCGTTAGATTGAAAATCACCGCATGCGTGTGGAGTTGCGGCGCTGCGTAGCCGTTGACGGGCCGCGCGCTGTCGTGTTCGAACAGGGCCGCAATCGCATTTCCGGTGGTCTCCGGGCGCCGATTGCCGCCGAGCCGCGCCTGCACGTACGGCTCCAGCTCCTTGAGCGCCACTCGGACGCTCTCGCGGTGGGCCTCACGCAATCGGTCATCGCCGCCAACGAGGGCCGTAATCGACACGCTCTTTGGTGCGGAGAATGTCGCGTCCCACCCCGCGCGATGCTCCATCGTCGTCACGTTCTCGCCGTGCGCGTTTTTGGTCTCACGAGCGGTTTGATGGCGGACGAGTTGTTCGCCGGTCATCGGATGCTGGCCTTCAGCGAGCCGCTCGAACTGGTCTTCGCGCACCTCGCCGACGAGGCCCCACCGCTCCGCAAGCTGTCCGTACCAGACGCCGCGAATCATCGCGCCTTCGGTGTAGTAGTTCTCGCGCGCGTTCTGAAATTCTTCCTCGTGGTACCGCCGCGCATGGCCCGCGCTCAAGGGCTTGGACATCGTGAGCATGAGCGGCGATTACTGAAAGAACGGTTGCTGCGCGCCCGGCGCGGAGGCCGGCCGCTCATGTGCGATGGCCGTCTCCGGCACGGGCGACTGGATCACGGGCGCCGCCGGCCGCGCGGCTGGTCCGAGCGCCATCGGTGATCGCGGCGTCTCGAGGAATGGCCGTTCGACGAACGCGGGATGGCGCGCTGGCAACTCGATAAACGGGAAGTGCAGCCGGACGACAAGATTCGCCAGTTTCAAGTAGCCGCGCAGCGAGGGCAAGCCGCTGATTTCGCTTGGCATCACCAACGGCTCGACTTGGCGTTCGACGCCGAAGCTCTGTTGCCCGTACCTGCCCTTCGAACGGCTTTCGCGCATGCGCTCGATCTCGACCTCGCCGATGGTGTCTGAGATCCACGTCGCCGCGTGCGGCTCGCTGGTCCGTAGAAAAATCTTGGTCGCCGGCTGCGACAGCATCGCCTCAGCGTCATGGCCGTACCGCGTTTCGAGTTGGCTCCGGCCCTGGAATGCGAGGACGACCGGATTATTCGACTTCCGATTTTCGGTCACGGCGGTGTGGAGTTGCGGCAAGCGCTGCAAGCTGGCGAGCTCGTCGAGGACGAACCACACCGCGCGATGACTGGGTTGGCCACGATTCATCAGCCGGAGGAGCATGTCGAGCCAGAGACTCGTGAGCGGCACCACACGCGTCCGCGTTTCGGGCGTGCTCGTGAGGAACAGCCATCCGCGTCGGTCACGCGCCCACGCCGCCGCACTCCAGCGCCTCTTCGTCTCTGATTCGCGCGGCAGCAGCGTCAGCGTATCGGCGACCATGTTGAGTGCGGCGAGGACACCGCTGCGCTGCGCGGGCGCCTGCCTGTCGATGATCGACGCGTACGGCGTACCGTGGACACGGCGATCGAGCTCCTTATCGTCACGGAGCCATGAGGCTAGTTCCTCCGCGGTCGGTCGGAACGTGAGCAGATGCGCAAAGATTCGTCGTGGGCCTTCCGTGAAGAACGGATTCTCGTTCACGCGATCCGGGAACAACGACGTCGCCAGCGTGAGTGCTTCGGCCTCATGGCGCAGCTCGTCGCC